>Ga0172382_10008897_pt1 | contig 13839 bp, 11 predicted proteins | sample Leawel138RmetaG_FD_122245 | JGI IMG/M metagenome (GOLD analysis project Ga0172382, IMG submission 122245) | Leachate microbial communities from a municipal landfill in Southern Ontario, Canada - Leachate well 138R metaG | ecosystem: Engineered > Solid waste > Landfill > Unclassified | place...
CTTTACTTGTCTTCATGGCGAATGAAATTCAAATGAGCCTATCAATTCCTTTATAAAACACAATTCAAAATCTAACAAAAAAACTAGAGGATTTTTCATCCTGCCGCAGTGTACTCTTTGCACACCCTATCGTTATTCTAGAGGTTCATTTTTGTGTCATCAATCCTGTCGCCTCAACCCAACCTCTGGTCTGCACCTATATGGACGCCTATTTCACCGTCGATATGTTTCCATATACACACTAGACTTGAGTAGATAAGATTGTTGTAGCCCCTACAAACCTTGATTTTAAGCCGTTTTCTAAAGACTACTTTCTTGACATAAGGCAAACTGTCTCTACGTGCACTGTCTGAGGAAACTGATCAACGGGTTGTACCTCTTTCACTTCATAGCCACGCTCCGACAAATACTTTAAATCCCTTGCCAGTGTAGATGGATTGCAGCTCACATATACCACTCGCTCTGGTGCCATCTTGCATATAATCTTCAGCAGCTTTTCATCGCAGCCTTTTCGTGGTGGATCAACTACAACCACATCTGCCTTGACTCCTTCTTGATAAAGCTTGGGTATAACTGTTTCTGATTCCCCAAGAATAAATTCAGTGTTTTCTACTCCATTAATTTTTGCATTTGCTTTGGCATCCTCAATAGCCTGTCCTACTATTTCTACTCCGTACACTTTTTTGGCTTTTTTGCTTAGGAATAAGGATATAGTGCCTATACCACAGTATGCATCTATGACTATTTCCTTCCCTGTTAGCCCAGCATGCTCCAAAGCTCTATTGTATAAAACCTCTGTTTGCACAGGATTGACTTGGAAAAAGGAATGTGGTGATATTTTGAATTTAAATTCTCCTATATAGTCATATATAAAGCCTTCTCCATATATGACTTCGTTCTGTTCTCCCATTATTACATTTGTATTCTTTTTATTTATATTCAAAACTACTGTTTTTAAGCCGATAATATTTTGCTTTAGTGTCTCTACTAATACATTTCTATGAGGCATATCATCACCGTTAATAACTATGCATACCATGACTTCTCCGGTTTTGAAGCCTTTTCTCGTCATAACATGCCTTATCAAGCCTTTACCGGTATTTTCATCATATATGTTTATGTTATATTTCTTGATGAAATCTCTGACCAATTCCAGTACTTCATCATTTATTTTATCTTGTATCATGCATACATCTGTATCGATTATTTCATGGCTTCTGCTGGCATAAAAGCCAATATGTATTTGACCGTCCTTTATTCCCACGGGGAACTGAGCCTTGTTTCTGTAATACCATGGATCCTCCATGCCACAAGTATCATGAACCACTATATCCTTAAGTCCTCCAATACGCTCAATTGCGTCTTTCACAACCCTGGTTTTATAGTTCAGCTGCCCTTCATAGCTCATATGCTGTATCTGACATCCCCCGCATCTCTTGACTATAGGGCAAGGAGGTTCAACCCTAAATGGTGATGCCTCTATCAACTCCAATAGTTTGCCATAAGAATAATTCTTTAGTACTTTTACGATTTTTATTCTGACCTTTTCTCCAGAAATAGCGCCTTCTACAAAAACTGTATATCCTTCAATTTTACCCACTCCCATGCCTTCGTGGGTTTGACCTGTTATATTAATTATGTAAATCCGGTTCTTCTCTACCGGTGGTTTTTGCTCCATCTTTATCTCTCCCTAATACAATTTCTTTTCTTAGACCTTCTACAAGTCTCATCAGATTTTCTATTTCACCTTCCAATAAATGCTGTCGATTTATTATATTATCTATTTTCATATGCAAATCTTCAAGTATTATTTCTGATTTCATATTTATCAAATATTCATTTTCAGCTCTCAGTCTGTCTTTTTGAGCTTCCCGGTTTTGACTCATCATGATAACGGGTGCCTGTATTGAAGAAATACAAGCAAGGATGAGATTTAGAAAAACATAGGGATAGGGATCAAAGGGATTTGTCAAAATCAATCTGGTGTTTACTATTCCCCAGACCAATACGACTGCCATAAAAAACATAATGAATTTCCAGCTTCCTGCAAATTCAGCCATCTTGTCTGCTGCTTTTTGGGCAGTTGTAAGGGTCTTGCTTAATTCTATATTTATATTCAAAGATCGTCTATCTTTTATTAGATCATGAATTTTCTGTTCTCTTTCGTGGTCGTCGGAAATGAGTATTTGAGATATTTCCTTGCTATTCAAGAGATTCACCTCTCAGCATTTTTCTTTATTGTTCTCAATACATCAAAAAAAATGCACCATAGCGGTGCGAAGAAATAGAATCAGTTACATTTTGATTATTGCCTTAATTTTCTTATTTAAACACATCTGTTACTTTTACCAACATATCCCTTATGGGTAGCTCATAGGGACATTTACTTTCACATATGCCGCATTTTTTACAAGCATCTGCTTTTATATTGAAATTCTTATACCTGGTTTCAGCCCAATCTTTAAGGTCATACCTAGTATAGTAACCTTCCATTATAAACATGGTGGGAATATCTATGCCTTCAGGGCAAGGCATACAATATCCGCATCTTCTGCAGAAAGTGTTTCCCAATTCTTTTGCAACCTTAACAATTGCTTCCCTTTCTTCATTGGTCAATGGTATTCCATCTGCAGCCCCAGAATTTTCAAGCACCTGAGCTAAGGAATCCATGCCTGGTATTGCAACACTCAAATGCTTATTTTCCAATATGTACTTAAGAGCTTCTCGTCCGTCTCTCAAAGCTCCCCCAGCCATTGGCTTCATTGCGATAGTTCCCATATTCTTCTCGTAAGCCTTCTTGAATAATTCCTCTACTTGTCTTTCCACTACGCTAAACGGAAATTGAATAGTAGCAAAAGCGTCTGTCTCCAGGGCTTTCTCCATTATAGGGATTTTGTGACTAGTTATGCCTATATGCTTTACAACACCTTCTGACTGAAGCTTCAACAAAGCTTCATATGCTCCTCCCTTATTCATTGCTTTATCATATTCCTCTGATGAGCCTACATTGTGCAGCTGGTATAAATCTATGTAATCTGTTTTGAGATTCTTCAATGATATTTCTACTTCAGACATCATACCATCTCTATCTCGAACCATAGTTTTAGTAGCTATATATATTTTTTCTCTCTTGCCTTGAAAAGCTTTCCCCAAAAGCTCCTCACTCACAGTATAACCTCTTGCAGTATCAAAGAAATTAATGCCAGTCTCAATACATTTAGAAATAATTTTATTTACTTCATCTTCACCCACGTGTTGGATTGGTATACCTCCAAAGCCTATTCTTGAAACATTCATTCCTGTTTTGCCAAGTAAGTTATATTGCATCTTACTAAACCCCCTCATTTTTAAAAGAATACAGTTTATCATAAATCATAGGGCTTGCTTTCTTTAGATTGATGGGCTTCCCTTCTATATTTGTAAATGCGCTTACTGTCTCACCTTCTACCAAGAGTTTGCCGTCTTCGGCTCTCACCAATTGATAATAAAATGAAATCCTTGCAACAGTCATATCTTTGACCATAGTTTTTACAATTAGTTCGTCATCATACTTGGCCGGTATCCGATATTTACAGTGGGTTTCAACTATGGGGAGCATGACTCCTGCTTCCTCTATATCCTTGTAGGACATTCCTCCCATTTCTCTCAAAAACTCTGTTCTTCCTATTTCAAAATAGGCATAATAATTAGGATGATATACTATACCCATTTGATCTGTTTCACCATATCTGACTCTAAAGGTTGTTTCATGCATTATATTTTCACCTGCCCCTACAATACCCTAGCCCTTCCTTTATAGATAAGGCCTCTGCTGCTATCAACTGTTACTATCTGTCCATTTATAAAATTATCTGTGGCTTTTTCAACTCCAACTACTACAGGTTTTCCAAGTTCCAGTCCAACGATAGCTGCATGTGAGGTTAATCCGCCTTCCTCTACTATAAAGGCAGCGGCCTTCATCATAAGTGGTATCATATCCAAGTCTGTTGCCTCCGCCACTAATATGTCACCTTCTTGTATTGTATCAATTTCTTTCTCCGCATTCCTTATTATGCACACCTTACCTGTTACTGCCTTGCTGCCTATTCCCATTCCCCGGGCAATAACCTCGCCAACTACATGAACCTTTATAAGGTTAGTGGTTCCTGCCACCCCTACAGGTATTCCTGCAGTAATAACAACTAAGTCCCCATTTTTGATTAATTCTGCTTCTAATGCCCTATCCACAGAATGTTTTATCATTTCATCAGTACTTTCGGTGGGGAGTACAGTTACAGAATTCACACCAAAGCTCAGGCTCAATTTCCTCGCTACTTTTTCATCCGGAGTAGCAGCAACTATAGGTGCCTTGGGTCTGTATCTTGAAACCATTCTGGCAGTAGATCCAGATTGGGTCGGAGTAATTATTGCAGAAGCTCCCAAATCCATGGCTGCGGCACAGCTTGCAAAGCTTATGGCATTGGTTACATTTATATTTTCATATCCATCACTTTTTATTAGTTTCTTTCTATAGTCTAGAGCTGTTTCTGTTCTCTCGGCTATAGTTGCCATGGTAGATACGGTTTCAAAGGGATATTTCCCAACTGCAGTTTCTCCTGATAGCATAACAGCATCAGTCCCATCAAATATTGCATTGGCTATGTCTGTTACTTCTGCTCTTGTGGGTCTTGGATTTCTAATCATTGATTCCATCATTTGGGTTGCTGTGATAACCGGTTTTCCCAAAGCATTAGCTTTTGCTATAAGATGTTTCTGCACAAGAGGTATATCTTCAGTAGGAATTTCTACCCCCAAATCTCCTCTCGCTACCATCAAACCATCAGAAACTCTGAGGATTTCATCACAGTTATCAACGCCTTGCTGATTTTCGATTTTAGCAATTATTTGCACATGATCTGCTCGCCTTTGATCTAGAATCCTTCTTATTTCAAAGATATCGGAAGCTTTTCTAATGAAGGAAGCAGCTATAAAATCAATGCCATTGTTTATACCAAAATTAATATCTGCAATATCCCTATCAGTTACTGCCGGAAGCTTTGAAGTAGCACCAGGAATATTCACATTTTTTCTATCGCTTACGGTTCCTCCATTTACTACCTGACAGAATACATCAGTATCATTCTTATCTAAAACTATCAGTTCAATCAAGCCGTCTGCTATAAGTATTCTTGTTCCTTTACCTACTTCTTCAGGCAAAGACTTATAGCTTATGCTTACGATGCTGTTATCACCCTCAATATCCCTTGTTGTGAGGGTAAAGCTTTGTCCTACCACCAGTTCCTCGGAACTAGTTTTAAACTTGCCCAATCTCACTTCCGGTCCCTTTGTATCCAGCATAATGGCAACCGGCTTATTTAGCTGCTGCCTGATTTTTTTAATATTGTCTATTCTTAATTTATGCTCTTCGTGAGTTCCATGGGAAAAGTTCAATCGAGCCACATTCATACCTGCTTTAATTAGCTTTTCCAACATTTCAACACTCTCACTGGCTGGTCCTATGGTACACACAATTTTAGTTTTTCTCATATTCTCACCCCGCTATATTGATAATATTTTGGCCAGTTCATACATGTCTGTATTAAACATCTTTTTCATTTCTAAGGCTTTATCAATATCTTCATTTATAATTTTATTATCCCTGATGCCCACTACTCTGCCTGATTCACCCTGAAGCAGTGCTTCTACAGCTCTAGCACCAAGTCTGCTTGCCAATATCCTATCAAAAGCTGAAGGGCTTCCACCTCTTTGAAGGTAACCTAGTATGGTTACTCTTACTTCCATATCAATTTTTTTGTGAATTTCATCAGCTAATTTTGTGGCTTTTCCTACTCCTTCAGCCAATAGTATAATGCTGTGAAGTTTACCGCGATTCTTGCCCTGCAAAAGCCTTTTGCATACATCATCACAGGAATATTCCACCTCCGGAACGATTATGCTTTCAGCACCGCCAGCCAAACCGGAATATAGAGCAATATCACCTGAGTTTCTTCCCATAACTTCAATTATACTGATCCTTTCATGGGAAGTTGTGGTGTCTCTGATTTTGTTAATCGAATCCAAAACCGTGTTCACCGCTGTATCAAAGCCTATTGTATAATCCGTATAAGCAAGGTCATTATCTATGGTTCCGGGCACACCTACACAGGCTATGCCTCTCTTGGACAGTTCATTTGCTCCCCTAAAGGATCCATCCCCACCAATTACAACAATGCCATCAAAATCAAATACATCAGCAATATTGATTGCTTTTTTTATTCCCTCTACTGTTTCAAACTCTTCACATCTTGCAGTTCTGAGTATGGTTCCTCCTCTTTGAATGATATCTGCCACGGAAGAAAGATCCATTTCTATTACGTCTCCATGGATAAGCCCATTGAATCCCTTTCTTACACCATGAACTTTCAGTCCATTATATATGGATGTTCTCACAACTGCTCTTATTGCGGCATTCATTCCTGGTGAGTCTCCTCCGCTGGTCAATACGGCAATATTCTTCATCGAGTCTCCCCCTCAAAAATTTTTATTACTCTCAATATTTTTATGTAAAAAACAAAAACACCTATGTGTTTTTGTTCAATAACCGGATTCATATATTATGTTTTGTGCTTCTTCAGCTTCGCCTTCCGGCACCAAAACTTCGAAATACCCATCTTCCTGTTGTGTCCCTTTACCTACAGGCTGAAGCTTGACCAACATGCCTTCCTGTGTCAGGAGTTGTTCTGTCTTCTCAGCTGATTTCTTGTTTTTAGCAATATATATAACTGTCCACATACATGATGCCTCCTTTAGTTCACGAACTATTCCTTAATTCTAAGTTTAATGTAATTATAGAATTATTTCAAGGCAACACATTGATCGCCGCAGGTTTTTTTTAATTCATCCAACAAAGCATCATTAATTGTGACCCATATGCTGCGATGTGCTTGCATAACGCATGAGCTTCCATTATTTCTTTTTGATTCGTCAACAACATAAACAGGCTGATCTCCTTTGCTTCTTTCCAATATCTTTTTTACCATACTCAGAGCTCCCGGGTTTTTCTCAGAATTAATTTTAATGTAAAGCTTGCTTGCTTTTTTATTTTGCTTTAGTGAATTTTCATCGTCTTTTTTTAGAGAATGAATTTTCTCACAGATTATTTTTGCATTCTCCTCTTCTTTTATACTTATCTTGCCTTCTACTAAGATTATATTATCAGGTTTAAGCAGTTCCTTATAGGCTTCATATGGCCTAGGAAAAATAATTATTTCTATTGTACCATATAAATCCTCAAGTTGTGCAAAAGCCATCATACTGTTATTTTTTGTAGTTTTTGTTTTTATTGATTCTAATATGCCTCCCATTATGACTCTTTTGCCATCAAGTTGAAAAGTGTCCTCGTCAAGATCCATATCCTCAACAGGCTCTTTTATCAATTCAGCAGTGTTAATGCTTGTTTTGTAGTCCAGTTCTTCTTTATATTCCAAAAGTGGATGTCCACTGATATAAAGTCCCAGCATTTCTTTCTCCATGGTCAGCATAATATTTTGTGGGTACTCATCTAGTGCCGGATATATGTCCTCATCTATAGATAACTCACAGGCTCCATCGTCAAATAGTGATATTTGACCTTTCACATTGGTCTTTCTCTGATCATGAGTGCAGTCTATAAGCCTTTCATAAACTGCTATAAGTTTACTTCTGTATACATTCAGACTGTCAAAGGCTCCACATTTAATAAGGCTCTCTACGGCACGTTTATTCACCGCACCTAAATCTACTTTATTCACAAAATCATGGAGGCTTTCATAAGCACCTTTTGCTTCTCTATTTTCGATTATAGAGTTGATTGCATTGATGCCTACATTTTTTACTGCTGCCAAGCCAAATCTGATTTTATTATCTTTTACTGTAAAGCTGACATCACTTTCATTTACATCAGGAGGCAGAACTTCTATTCCCATCTTTTTGCTGTTTAGAATGTATTCTGCAACCTTGCTGCTGTTTCCCATGACGCTGGTTATAAGTGCTGCAGTAAATTGCACCGGGTAGTGATATTTAAGCCATCCGGTTTGATATGCTATAACAGCATAAGCAGCAGCATGAGACTTGTTAAATCCATACTTAGCAAATTCAGCCATCTCGTCAAATATTTTCTCAGCAGCATCCTTATCTATGCCGTTTCTGATGCATCCAAGTACTGTAATATTACCATTTTCATCACATATACCGTTAATAAAATTTACTTTCTCCATAGCCATTACATCAGCTTTTTTCTTTGACATGGCTCTTCGTACAAGATCGGATCTACCCATAGAATATCCGCCAAGTTCTCTGAATACTTGCATTACCTGTTCTTGATATACGGTGCAACCATAGGTAACGCTTAATATGGACTCCAGCTTTGGATGCAGATATTTCACCAATTCCGGATTGTGCTTATTTTTTATATATCGTGGAATCTGATCCATAGGTCCTGGTCTATATAGAGAAACTCCTGCTATTATATCCTCTAGGCAATTTGGTTTAAGCTCCTTCATAAACTGGGTCATACCACCGCTTTCCAACTGAAATACTCCGTAAGTTTCTCCTTCACATATCATAGCGTATACCTTGCTGTCATTATAATCAATTCTAGATAGATCAGGTACAGAAAGTCCTTGCTTTCTTATTATGTCCAATGTATCTCTTATTACCGTCAAGGTGCGAAGACCTAAAAAATCCATCTTCAGCAAACCTAATTCCTCCAAAGTAGTCATGGGGAATTGAGTAGTTATTACATCCTCATTCATTTGGAGAGGTACATAATTTGTGACAGCCTCCTTGGCAATAACCACTCCTGCGGCATGTGTAGAAGCATGCCTTGGCATACCCTCCAAAGCTTTGGACATATCTATGAGTTGCTTGATATCTTCATCTTCTTCGTAAAGGCTTCTAAGTTCTATATTAACGTTTAAAGCTTTATCTATGGTCATGCCCAATTCCATGGGAATTTTTTTGGCGACACTATCTACTTGGGCGTAGGGCATGTTCAATGCCCTTCCTACATCCCTTATGGCTGCTCGGGCTGCCATGGTACCAAAAGTTATTATTTGTGCCACTCTATCCTCGCCATACTTATCTATTACATAGTCGATAACTTCCTGCCTTCTTTCATAGCAGAAATCCACGTCAAAGTCGGGCATGCTTACTCTTTCAGGATTCAGGAACCTCTCAAATATAAGATTATATCTGATAGGATCAATATCCGTAATTTCTATGGCATAGGCCACTATGCTTCCCGCTCCTGAGCCTCTTCCCGGACCTACCATTATGCCTTTTTCTTTGGCAAACCTTACATAATCCCATACAATAAGGAAATAATCTCCATAGCCCATTTTTTCTATGACACTAAGTTCATAATCCATTCTTTCCTTAAGTTCATCAGTTATTACTTCATACCTTTTTCTCATTCCTGTTTCACATATATGTCTAAGATAGGAATCGGAGGTATAGCCTAGAGGCACATCAAACTTAGGCAAGTGGATTTGTCCAAAGATAAAATCCATGTTACACCTATTTGCGATATCCACCGAATTATCTATAGCTTCCGGTGCATATTTGAATAGTTCATACATTTCTTCAGGGGATTTTATATAAAACTCATCGGTTTGAAATTTCATCCGGTTCTCATCATCTATAGTTTTGCCCGTTTGCACACACAACAGCACATCATGAGCTTTGACATCCTCCCGGTTTATATAGTGAACATCATTGGTGGCTACCAAAGGTATACCGGTTTCTCGGGACATCCTTACCAATTCCTGATTAACCAAAGCCTGTTCCCGTATTCCATGATCCTGAAGTTCCAAATAGAAATTTCCTTCGCCAAAAATATCCAGATAGGTAAGGGCCTCTTCTTTTGCCCTTTGGTAATTTCCTTTTAATATAAATTGCTGTATTGAGCCTGCCAAACAGGCACTCATAGCAATTATTCCTTCTGAGTACTGTCTCAAAACCTTCATGTCCACCCTTGGCTTATAATAAAAGCCTTTGACAAAGCCTAGTGAAACAATATTAGTAATGTTTTTATAGCCTGTCTCATCTTTAGCCAAAAGCACCAGATGATACTGATTGCTATCTTGCTTAGGGTCTCTGTCTTCCATACCTCTTGTTGCTACATATACCTCGCAGCCTATTATTGGCTTTATGCCATGCTTTTTGGCTTGCTTATAAAAATCCACTACTCCATACATGACCCCGTGATCTGTAATGGCAATGGATGACATTCCCAATTCCTTAGCCTTTTCCATTATCTTGTCCAATCTGCAGGCACCGTCTAAAAGGCTGTATTCAGTGTGAACATGAAGGTGAACAAAATCCCTCATAACATCTCATCCTTTCATGTCTTTCTCATTTCTCATTTGCCTAATAATTTATATATATTCTTCTTATACATCTCTACACCGGGTTGATCGAAAGGGTTTATACCCAATAAATATCCGCTTACGGCACAAGCTTTTTGCATAAAGTATACCATATGTCCAAAGCTTTTTTCGTTTAAAGCAGGCACATCCAAAGAAATTACAGAGACTCCACCTTCTTCATGAGCCTTCATAGCTCCTTCATAGGCTGCACTATTGATGTAATTCAAGGTTTTGCCGTTCAAATAATTTAGTCCATCCATATCTTCTGCATCAAAAGGTATTATTGCGTCAGAAGGTGGAGTTTTTATATTAATTATGGTTTCAAATATATTTTTCTTTCCTTCTTGAAGATACTGCCCCATGGAATGCAAATCTGTAGAAAATTGCAGTGTGGTGGGGAATATACCTTTTCCAGCCTTGCCTTCGCTTTCTCCAAAAAGCTGCTGCCACCATTTGCCGAAATACTCCATAGAGGGTTCATAATTTACCAGTATCTCTATCTCTTTTCCCATTTCATATAGTATATTTCTCAACACAGAATATTTATAGCAATTGTTATCTGAAAGCTTTGGGTTGTCATATGTTCTATAAGCCTCTTCCGCTCCTTTTAATATAAGCTCAATATCTATCCCTGCAACAGCCATGGTTATCAAAGCTGCAGGTGTCAAAACAGAATATCTTCCACCAATATTGCTGGGAATTTCAAAGCTTTCATATCCTTCTTTTTCAGCAATTTTTCTCAAAGCACCCTTAGTTTTATCCGTAACAGCTATTATTCTGCTTCTTGCTTCTGCTTTACCATACTTTTTTTCCAAAAGCTCTTTGAAAATCCTAAAAGTTACAGCTGTCTCCAAGGTAGTACCTGATTTTGAAATAACACAGAGGCTGAAATCCTTGTCTCCGATTTTATCTATTACATATTGAATATATGTCCCGCTCACATTATTTCCGGCAAACAGTACCTTAGTAGTATTGGCTGACAACGACTCTACAACTGCTCTACTACCAAGGTAGGAGCCTCCAATGCCAATAGATACGAACATCTGGGAATTATCTTTAATCTTTTTGGCTATACTTTTTATACGTTCTATCTCATGCACATCCCGCTTTATAGGCAAGTCTATCCAACCCAAAGGCATTTTGTTATATTCATCCCTACTATGGAGAAGTCTATGGATTGCATCTATTTTGTCAGCATAAGATTCTAAGGTTTCTTTCTTGATAAAATTCTCTGAATACCTTACGTTTATCCCCATCAATAGATAACCTCCTATTGCTTTCTTTCCTTTAATCTTTCTGCCAACTCATCCAGTTTTCGCAATCTATGATTGACTCCTGATTTGCCCACAGTTGGAATCATCATCTCTCCCAATTCTTTCAGGCTTGCGTCCTGATTGAGAAGCCTTATCTCCGCCATCTCTCTTAGGTTTTTAGGCAGCTTATTAAGTCCCATGTTCTCTTTTATATATTTTATATTATTTATCTGGCGCATGGCTGCATTCACTGTTTTTGTGAGATTTGCGGTTTCACAATTGACTATTCTATTTACATTATTTCTCATCTCTTTATATATTCTAACATTCTCTAAATCAAATAATGCACTATGAGCACCTACTATATTTAAAAAATCAACTATATTATCGCCCTCTTTTAGATAGATTACAAAGTTACTTTTTCTGTTAACTATTTTTGAATTTAATCCAAAACTGTTCACAAGATTTTTTATATCCTCGGCATAGGTTTCATTATTTGTTACCAATTCCAAGTGATAGGTCTTTTCCGGGTCGCTTATAGAGCCACCCCCAAGAAATATACCTCTTAGATAGGCTTTCTTACAGCATTCATTTTTTATAATGCTAGTTGGTATCTTATAATTTATTTTATAGCCTCCCATGGTTTCATTCATTATTCCAAGCTTCTTTAAAATATTTTCCGATGCTGTGTATGAATCCACCAAGAGAGTATAGCTGTAATTTTTCTTGAGCTGTTTATTTCTGGTCATAGTCACTCTTGTCTGTATATCAAAGTTGCTTTTTATCAATGAAAATATTCTTCTTGCTATTGCAGCATTTTCAGTGGTGAGCTTAACACCTATTCTGTTTCTGCCCAAAATTTGTATAGTTCCATTCATTTTTATCAAGGCCGATAGTTCTGCAATTTGACAGCATAGTTTTTCATCACTGATTTTTGCAATTTCATTTTTTACCTTAGAGGAAAAAGACATAAAAGCACCACCTTTACTTGATTGTGCCGAATTTTTTTAAAGGCCAAAGTCTAAATACCGCTTTCCCAATTATATTTTTTCTATCTACAAATCCAAGAGAATCAGATCTGCTGTCTCTGCTTTCTACTCTATTATCGCCTAGAACAAAATATTTATCTTCCGGCGCAGTAGATTTTTGAAAATCATTCTCATAAGTGGGGACTTTTATATAATCTTCAGCTAACAACTTTCCATCTATATACACAGAGCCATCCTGAATATCCATTGTTTCTTTTGGAAGTCCAATGACCCTTTTTATCAAATCCTTATGCTCATTATTATCATTTATTACCACTATATCTTCTCGTTTAGGAGTTCCTATCCTATAACTCAACTTAGATACTATAAGAATTTGTCCCTGATATAAAGTCGGCTCCATGGAAGGTCCTTTTACATATGCTATCTGAAAAATAAAGGTTTTCAGTACAAATGCAATTAAAAAAGCTGTTCCAATCAGTTTTATCCAAGATATTATTTCATTTTTAATGCTTTCGCTCAAAGTAACTCTCTCCCTTTACTATAAAAATATAACCTTATCTTTAATGGTTTATCAAATCAAATATGCATTTAGACAATGCATTGTAATCATGTCTTACATACCCTTTATCAATGCTTACAAAATTACCCTCTATCAGTTTTATTCCTCTTGTAGCGATATTTTCCCAATCAATTTCAACTGTTTTAGCATATTCATCCATATATCTTAAAGCCAAATCTTCTGGTATCTGACCCGAGTTCACAATTACATATTCAATTATACCATGTTTTGCATGATCATTTATAGCATTTATATGGTCTGAAAGCTTGTATCCCAATGTCTCTCCCTGTTGTGTCATCATGTTGCAAACATAAATCTTCATTGCCTTTGTTTCATGCAGAGCTTTTGACACTCCATTCACCATAAAGTTAGGTATCAGGCTCGTATATAGACTACCCGGTCCCATGATAACAGCGTCAGCTTCTCTTATGGCTTCCAAAGCCTCGGGCATAGCTTGGCAATCAGATGGCTCCAGATATACCCTCTTTATTCTTTTGTGGCTGCTGATCTGTTTTATAGGTATCTGAGACTCACCTTTTATTACAGTGCCGTCATCTAGCTCGGCAAATAGAGTAATATTCTCCAAGGTAACAGGCACTACCTTACCTGTAACTGCCAAAACGTTGCTGATCTCACTTATTGCGTTGTCAAAG
>Ga0172382_10008898_pt1 | contig 13837 bp, 14 predicted proteins | sample Leawel138RmetaG_FD_122245 | JGI IMG/M metagenome (GOLD analysis project Ga0172382, IMG submission 122245) | Leachate microbial communities from a municipal landfill in Southern Ontario, Canada - Leachate well 138R metaG | ecosystem: Engineered > Solid waste > Landfill > Unclassified | place...
GATAATTTGAGCAAAACGGTGACAAAGAGGGTGGCCTTCTAGTCCGTGACAGTGGCCTTATCTGACCGTGAGGGTGGCCCTCTTTCTCCGTGAAGGTGGCCTTATTCGATCGGAATACTCAATGGAACAGGTGCGGCCGCAGATCTTACACCGGAACCGAGGGACAAGTAGCTCTACTACTTCCCAGTAAACAGTAATAGAACGCTTGTATGTACCGTGCTTATGCATGCAAGTGCCACAACACCTAATTGCCTTTTTCCGCAATCGGTCGAAGCCTTTCTGTGTATAACTCTTGATTTGCAAGTCGAGTTCTGGTATTGTCAAAACGTAACACCTCCTTATGGAGGAGTGGGTGAGCGGAAAAAGCTTGTGTGGCTAGCACGAGGGGCTTTTTCCGCTGTTCCCATACTCCTATACCAGTTCCCAGTAATTTCTACATTACCCACCTTCATTCCTTGCCAGAAAAAACAAAACCTACGTTCTGAATCGTCGTAGGCTTCATTCTGTCCGTCTCGTTTTACGTGCTCAAATCGCTCCATTTATGTCTCAAATAATGTGACGCCTAACAAGAGTATTTGAGCTGTTGACTTAAAGCCGTCAACAGCTCAAACTAAACGTTAAATTTAACTGTAACGGTGGTGCCTTTATTTTCTTCACTTTCTAAAGACACTTCTGCGTTGTGGTACAGAGCAGCATGCTTCACAATGGATAAGCCTAAGCCGGTTCCACCGGTCTTTTTCGAATGGCTCTTGTCAACGCGGTAAAAGCGCTCAAATACCCGTCCTTGATGCTGTTTGGGTATCCCGATTCCTTGATCCGCTACCTGAAGCAGAACTGCACCGTCCTGTTCCAGCACTTTTACATCGACATGTCCGCCGGTATTGCTGTATTTAATTGCGTTGTCGATTAGGTTGTATACCATTTCAAACAAAATTGCTTCGTTTCCAGCCACAGTTAACGGTCTTCCGGATACCTTAACCTCCACCTGGCGATTATCAGCCAGCGGTCGGAGAGCCTGCTCGGCCTGCCCTGCTAAAGCCAAAAGATTGATTGATTGGGTTGGACCTAGATCAACTTTCTCATCTAAACGGGAAAGCTTGAGAATATCGTCGACTAAAGCAATCATTCTCTGGGTTTCAGCGTAAATGTGCGCAGCAAATTCCGGGATATCTTCAGGTTTGGCAATTCCGTCCTTAATCAGTTCAGCGTAACTGGAAATTGCAGTCAGGGGAGTTTTCAGCTCATGGGAAACATTGCCTGCAAACTCTTTCCGCATCTGCTCCACCGCATATTTGCTGCTGATATCAATCAAGAGAACCAAAGCTCCGCGAACTGCAGAACCTTCAAATATGGGATCCGCAAAAACTTGATAGCTTTTTTCGTTTACAGTGATAACATCTTCAGCTTTCTCGCCCTTCAGCGCTTCTTCCACCGCCTGATTTAAGTTGATATCACGAGAGAGTACCAATAAATTCTTTCCAATAAAATTAGTATCGGAATTGTTAGATTCTCCAAATAGATTCAAGGCACTGATATTAACTATAACGATTCTGCCTGTTTTATCAACTACTATTAAGCCTTCAGCCATGTTGTTGGTCAGTGCGATAAAATCATCCTGCTGGGCCTGCAGCTGCTGAATCTGTTGTTCAATTGCCAAGTTTTGGCGGTGAATGCGGGTCAAAAGCGGCGTAATTTCTCCATAAACTTCATTGTTCAGCGGATTATCTAAATCGAGATTGTTGAGGGGGTATATAATTCCTTCAGCCATTTTTTCTCCCAGCAGAAAAGCGGCTGTAATCACAGCCACCAGCATGATTCCAATCAGAGTCAATAAGCGGTACAAAGTATAAACAATATTTTCTGTTGTAACTGCAAACCGCAGAATCTGCCCACTGTTCAGCCGTACCGCATAGTAAAGTGTCCTTGTTCCAATGGTGCGTGATCTTCTTACAGCCTGGGACGAGCCTTCCTCAAGGGCTTCCTGCACCTCTTCCCGATGCAAGTGATTCTCCATTTCCCGGATATCGGCATGATTGTCGAAAAGCACCTCGCCATCTTCAGCTATTAAGGTGATGCGGGTAGCAGAGTTAGCCACTGCATCTGATCTCAGCAGCTCTTCCAGGTCGTACCCTGCTTCCAAAAGATCCGTGACAAAATCAGCACTGTTTTCCAATTCCTCCCGCAGCTTATTGTTGAACACAGTATAGACAGCTGCTGTAGTAAACACTGCTGAAGCCAGTACTGCAATCACGGTAAGAATAATCATATTTTGTAAGATGGTCTGCTTCATTATTTTCCCTCATTTCGGGCAAAACGGTAGCCGAGTCCCCGCACCGTTTTAATATAGCTGCTGTATTCACCCAGCTTCTGCCGAATAGTACCGATATGAACATCCACAGTGCGAGTTTCTGTTTCTGCATCATATCCCCAAACAATGTCTAGAAGCTCATCTCTGGTAAAAACACGGCCCTCATTTCGCATTAAACAGTGAAGCAGATTAAACTCTTTTAAAGTTAAATCGATTTCTTTTCCCTCAATGGTAACAGTATGCTGGCGGACATCAATAGTCAGTCCATCAACAGTAATTTGTTCCGCAGCATCCTGCCGCGGGACTCTGCGCAAAACTGCTTTGATTCTTGAAATTAATTCCATCACACCGAAAGGTTTGGCTACATAATCATCAGCGCCGCTGTCAAGCCCAATAACTTTTTCAAACTCTGATCCTTTAGCTGTAATTAGAATTACCGGTATATCTGCAGTTTTACGATCAGCCCGGAGGCACTTTAAAACTTCTAATCCATCAATTCCCGGCAGCATAATGTCTAGCAACACTATGTCTGGCAGTTGCTGTGAAACTGCTTCGAAAAATGATTCTCCGTCTTCAAAACCTTCCGCCTCAAAACCGGTTGAGTTCAAAGCATAAAGCACTGCGCCGCGGATTGACGCATCATCCTCAACATAATAAACCAAGCTCACAAGATCACCAACCCTTATTTTGGTTGTTTTTCTCGTTCTACACCTGTAATTGAAAACACCACCCACTCGGCGATGTTGGTGGCATGATCGCCGATGCGCTCAAAATATTTGGCCACCATCAAAAGATCTAAAGCCTGTGTGCCGTTGTCGGCATTTTCCAAAACTAACGCGATCAGATCGTTTTTTACTTCAACAAACAGGTTGTCGACAAAATCATCAGCATCAATTACCGAATATGCTTTTTTCAGATCCTTTCTGACAAACGCATCAACTGCGTCGGTAACCATTTTACCAGTTGCGTGGGCCATTTGAGAAATATGCTCCAGCTTTTTGATATAAGGAGAATCAGCAAGATGCAGGGCGATCTCGGAAATGTCTAAAGCCTGATCGCCAATCCGCTCCATGTCAGTGATCATTTTCAGCGCAGCTGAGATTTGGCGCAGGTCCCTGGCAACCGGCTGCTGCTGTACTAACAGTCTTAAGCACAAAGCCTGGATTTCCTTTTCCTTCTGGTCAATTTCCCGCTCAATACTGAGCGTTTTTTGGGCCTGCTCTTTATCTTGGTCAATTAATGCTTTGGTGGCACTGGCAATAGCCGACTCAATCAGTGCACCCATTATTATCATCTCATTATTTAAGTGTTCTAACTGCGAATCAAAATGGGACCGCATTACTAAAACCTCCCGGTAATATAGTTCTCGGTTCTGCTGTCTTTTGGAAGGGAAAATACCTGCTCAGTGTTGCCATATTCAATCAGCTCGCCCAGCAGGAAAAAAGCTGTTTTGTCGGATATGCGGGCGGCCTGCTGCATGCTGTGGGTCACGATCACAATTGTATAATCTTGTTTCAGTTCAACAATCAATTCCTCGATTTTTCCAGCAGCAACCGGGTCCAGTGCAGAAGTGGGCTCATCCATTAGGATAACTTCCGGTTCGACAGCCAATGCTCGGGCAATGCACAACCGCTGCTGCTGACCCCCTGATAAACCTACAGCGCTGTCGTTCAACCGATCCTTAACTTCATCCCAAAGTGCTGCACCCCTCAGGGAACGCTCCACGATTTCCGCTAATACTGCCTTATTCTTCATACCGTGCAGCCTTGGACCATAAGCGACATTATCAAAAATTGACATTGGGAATGGATTTGGTCTTTGGAACACCATCCCTACCCTTTTCCGCAGAGAACTGATATCTTTTTCCTGATAGATATCGCTGCCGTCAAGGAGCACTTCTCCGCTGATTCTGCAGTTATCAATCAGATCGTTCATCCGGTTTAACGTTCTCAGCATGGTTGATTTGCCGCACCCAGAGGGTCCAATCATAGCAGTAATCTGTCTTTCACCGATTTCTAGATTTATATTTTTCAGCGCATGCAGATCGCCATAAAACAGATTCAAATTTGAAACACTGAACTTACTCATCCATTACCCTCCTTAACCAAAGCGGCCTGTGATATAGTCTTCTGTGCGCTGGTCCTTCGGATTGGAGAAGAGCTCATCGGTAGGAGCGTACTCCACCAGCTCGCCTAAAAGCATAAACGCAGTGCGATCTGAAACCCTGGCAGCCTGCTCCATATTGTGGGAAACCAAAACAACCGTGTAATCCTCTTTCAGAGAGAGCATCAGCTCTTCGATCATACGCGAGGCTACTGGATCAAGCGCAGAAGTTGGTTCATCCATTAAAATTATTTTTGGCTGCAGAGCAATCGCCCTTGCAATGCACAAGCGCTGCTGCTGTCCACCGGACAGCTTCACAGCCGGATCTTTAAGCCGATCGTGCACTTCATCCCACAATCCAGCTTTCTTTAAACTTTCCACAGCAATCTCCACTCGGTCCCTGCGGCGCCGCACGCCGTGGTACTTAAGGGCCCAGGTAATATTGTCGATAATCGACATTGGCAGGGGATTGGGACTTTGAAACACCATGCCGACCTTTTTTCTTAAATCAATCAGGTTAACTCCGGGAGCGTAAATGTTCTCGCCATCTATGTCAAGCTCTCCTTCCACAGAGAAGTCGGCGATTCTGTCATTCATGCGGTTTAAGGTTCTTAACAGAGTAGATTTACCGCAGCCTGATGGTCCAATCAGCGCTGTGATCGACTTACTTGGAACCGCCATCGTAACCGACTTAACCGCTTCGAAATCACCATAATAAATTGATAAGTCCTTAATATTAATCGCTATTTCACTCACAGCAGCACCTCCTAACGCTGGGTATAGCGGGATCTGGAACTGAGGCGAACTAGTAAGTTTAAAAGAGTTACCAGAATAATTAAAACTAAAGCACCTGACCAGGCCTGTTCGTTCCAGTCCTGAAACGGAGAGATGGCGTAATTATAGATTTGAACAGTGAGCGTGGAAATCGGACCCTTTAAACTCTGGTGCCAGAAGCGGTTGTTAAGTGCTGTAAAGAGCAGTGGTGCCGTTTCACCGGCTATCCGGGCTATCCCCAGCATGACACCGGTAAAAATCGGCGCTTTTGCAGCTCGGAGCACAATCCCGGTTACTACACGCCAATACGGCTGTCCCAGCGCTAAACCTGCTTCTTTGATATTGTCCTCCACAGTCAGCAGCGCTTCTTCAGTTGTCCTAGTCAAAAACGGAATCAGCATCATCGCCAGCGCAAAAGCACCTGCGTAAGCTGAGAAACTCTGCATTGGCACAACTACCACTGCGTAAGCCACAATTCCAATTACAATCGATGGAACTCCCTGCAGAACGTCGGCCAAGAAACGCACCATTCTGCCAAGGCAGGTTGTTTTGCCGTATTCAGCCAGATAAATTCCGGAGAGAATACCAATTGGAATCCCTAAAAGTCCAGCTAACCCTACAACGATTCCTGTTCCCACAATTGAATTGGCCATGCCTCCACCGGGCTCACCTACCGGTTTGGGCAGTTCAGTAAGGAATGTCCAGTTTAGATTGGAAATCCCCTGGTATAATAAATAACCTGAAATGCTGACTAAAGGTACAATCGCAGTAAACACACACAGCAGAGGGATCAGAGTCATTATTTTATCTAACACTTTGCGGCGAAAATTCATCAGCGGCTGACCCCCTTTGTCTTTATGGGTTTGATCACAAGTCTTGCAATAATATTTAATGTAAACGTTACAAGGAACAGAATTAAGCCGATTTCAACCAGAGCGCTTAAGTGGATCGCATCGGTCGCCTCAGAGAATTCATTCGCAATCAGGCTTGCCATTGTTTGAGCAGGCATAAATAAAGATAAATCGATCTGCGGATGGTTTCCAATTACCATCGTAACCGCCATTGTTTCTCCAAGCGCCCGCCCCAACCCGAGCATTACCGCAGCAATAATTCCAGATTTATTATACGGAAGCACTACCCTGCGGATAGTTTCCCATCTAGTGGCTCCTAAAGCCAGACTTGCTTCCCGCTGATGATTCGGTACTGCATTTAGTGCGTCACGACTTAAACTGGTTATTGTCGGGATGATCATGATTGCTAAAATAATTCCTGCAGCTATCAGGCTGTAACCAAAGGGTGGTCCCTGGAACAGGGGAATAAAACCGAGTAAACTTTGAACAGCTGGCTGAACTCTGCGGATCAGCGGGATCAGCACAAAAACTCCCCACAATCCGTAAATAACACTGGGAATTGAAGCTAGTACCTCGACAAAGAAGCCAACAATCTTTCTGATTCTTACTGGAGCAATCTCCGACAGAAAAATCGCTACACCTAAGCTCAGAGGTACTGCAATTAAAAGTGCAATCAGCGAAGACGCAACAGTACCGTAGATAAAAGGCAGCGCGCCATATTCATTAAACACCGGATCCCATACATCGCTTGTCAAGAAACCCAAACCAAATTCTTTAATTGAGGTCCAGGACTGAACAATCAGCTGATATAAAATCAGCCCAGCAAGACCCAGCACCAGCAGCGCTGCGCCGGCAGTCAGCATTTTAAAGATCTGGTCCAGTACACTGCTGTGTTTTGGTTTCATAATAACAGCCACTCCTTAGTTTCTCACACTGTGAATCTTATTTTAAGAACGGTGTTCCGTTATAGTTCAGCTCTTTAAGTGTATCTTCAAGCATCATTACTACTGCTTCTGGCAGTGGAGCGTAGTGCAGCGCTTCAGCGTAGCTGCCGCCGTCGTGGATCGCCCACCAAATAAACTCGGCTAATTTTCTCCCCTTAACCTCATCAACTGCATCTTTGTAAACGAGGAGCCAAGTGAATGTTGCGATTGGATAAGCTTCTTCACCATCTGCGTTGACAATTGAAACCCGATAGTCTGCAGGCATTTCAACACCGGCTGCTGCAAGGCTTGCTCCTTTCAGAGATGGCAGAACGAAATTGCCGGATTTATTCCTCATAGCTGCTTGAGATAAGTTGTTCTGCTCAGCATAAGCCTGCTCTACATATCCAATTGCACCCGGCAGATGCCTGACAAGACCGGCCACTCCTTCGTTACCTTTACCGCCTAAGCCAACCGGCCATTTTAACGCTTTGCCGGTACCGACTTTTTCTGCCCATTCGCTGCTTACACTGCTTAAATAGTCGCTGAACGTGAAGGTAGTGCCGCTGCCGTCAGAACGTCTGACCACAACAATTGGCAGCTTTGGCAGTTTCAAGTCAGGATTGAGCTGGGCAATTCGCCCATCATTCCACATGGTTACCTTGCCGAGATAAATATCTGCTAAAAGTTCACCGGTTAATTTTAAACCTGAAGAAATCCCAGGAATATTGTACACAACTGCGGTAGAACCGATTACCATCGGAATATGCAGTATTTCGCCATCTGCTTCGGCCAGCTCTGCATCGGTCATCGGCGAGTCACTGGCACCAAAGTCTACAGTTTTTGCCAGTATCTGCCGAATACCTGCTCCACTGCCGATGGATTGATAATTGATCTGCACACTTGGATCTACCTTAAGATACTCATCAAACCATTTGGAGTAAATCGGGTAAGGGAAACTGGCTCCTGCACCGTCTAACTGTAGTGGCGCAGCCATGGCTGGAACAGCCAGTATCAAAACCAAAGCTACCATCATACTCACTGATAACAGTTTTTTCTTAAACATTTTTTTCTCCCCCTATATTTGAGTGTCACTTTAGATTATAAAGAGGCAATGTAAAGCCTACCATCAGAGTAAAATCAAATATATGTAAAGTTGAATTTGGGCATAAAAAAAGGACTAAGACTCTTTGTATTAGCCTTAGTCCCTATTGAATTGATTATCTACTTCCCCGCTAGGCGCAGGCAGCTGATTTCCGGATGCGTCTTGAGATACCGCAGATGCCACAAACTCAGGACCAATCCTTTGAAAATACTGGAAATGCTGATTGCCCACCAAATCCCTTCTAAGCCGAGGGCAGTTGACGAAAGCAGCAGCGCTCCCGGAATTCTTAGGAGGTTGAAAACAATGCTGACAATTGAGGGAGGAAAACTCTTGCCGTGACCGATAAAAGCTCCCGCGGTAACAATCTCAATGCACATCCACAGCTGAGACAGCCCCAAGATTTTTAAATAGACAACTCCTTGACTGATAGCCTCCGGTTCCGGAATAAAGATGGCAAAGATAGGTCCTGCCCCAAAAATCAGCAGAAAGGTGGCAAAGACTCCTAGAACAGAAACAATCCCGATCCCGACAAAGTAACCTTTGTAAACCCGATCCCATTTTTTTGCGCCGTAGTTCTGTCCGATAAAAGCGCTCATGGCTGTCTGAAAGCCGCCAGCAACTGCACGGGGAAGATCTCGAAATAATCACTGCCGTAGTGCTTTTTGGCGTATTCCCGGATTCGATCGACGTGTCCTTGCAGAGAGCGTCCGTCTTGGCGCTGATACCACTTTTCTGGATCCTCGAGATACCGGCTCAGCCGCTTCTCGTTCTCCAGGTTTTCTTTGGCATTGAGAAGGATGATAACAGGTTTATTCCGCTTCCGAATTAACCGCAAGAACTCAAATTCGCTCTCTTGAATACTGTCGTTCTTAACAAGAAAACAGATTACATCACTCTCGTCGACGATACTCTCAGCGATTTCCTCATCGGTCTTGCCACCAGGAGCACCGATTCCGGGAGTGTCGATTATCCGGATCCTTTTCCAGGTATAGACACGGTTGAACCGCGTTGTCCTCTGCATCCCCCGGCCGATGAAGTCATCACCCTCGCCCGTGATAACCGCATGGAGAGTACTCTTACCGGCCTTGGTCTTCCCGATAAACGAGATGGTGTAGCTGTTCATAGCTCTCTTTTTCTTGTAAAGAGAGTCTCTGTATACTGTAAGTCTCTGCTCTACCAGGCCCTCAAGACTTGTCCTCAGTTCAGATAGAAGCGCTTCGACATCGATTTCGTCCATCTTTGCTTTGTCGGCAACGTTCCCAAGAGAGGCATCCACCTGGTTCTTCAGACGCTCTAGGTTCGTCGTCGCGTCATTTATGTACTTCGCGATAATCTCAAAATCGTGGCGGGACACAGCGGCACACTTTTCGATCGCTTCTTGGTACTCAGGCCCGGCCAAGAGCAAGCGGCGTTCGATGCGTTCGAGCCACGTCTTTATCTCACCCTTTACAAACGGGCGGGCAGCGTTAGCAAGGGAACGCATTAAGGGCCTTAAAGATTCTGCTAATGGATGTAGGTCTGAGCTGACCTCTTCATCCTCGAAGCTTGCGCTTGCTTCTTCAACTAGAGCGGCATAGTCGATATCGTGGTTTTTAGCTCGTTTGAGAACTTCTTCGACTAATTCTCGTTCTCGATCATCGTAATAACCATCGCTGTGAGCTATATATAAAGCTCCACGAATTACCTGCTCGAATTCACTCTTACCCAACTTAAGAAGAATAGGCACAATCCCTGTGAGTAAACTCTTTTCCTCGCTATCGTCCAAAACCAACTTAAACGGCTGATACAGCCCCCCGCTTGGGTCTAGACTACTAAGCAGAAGCTCCACGGCCAAGAGTTCACGGCTGTGAATCTGCTCATCTGCCACCACTAAATGACCAAAAAAAGAAGATACTGCGGCCGCTGCTGATTCCTCCAACTGGAGAGATCGAGCGGCAGTTAGGCTTTCTACCGCCATGAACACCATCCTCGACTTAATTGATATCCAAAGATTAAGATTCGCTCTCCTGGTAGATGAGTCCTGCTGCACCGCTGTATCTCGTCGAATCCTTTGTCTCTTCGCAAAACCACCTTTACTACCTAAGCCAACCTGGTAAACGTGCCGATACTATAGCTAGCTAATGTCATAAGGATGGTAGCAGTGTTTCAATTCACCAAACGAGTCGCAGCCATTATTCTCAAATTCGCATGTCTTGCCCTAGTGTTCGCGAGCTTAACATACCTAGACAGCCCCGTTGCTGCCTTTTTTGATGACCTAAAACATATACTATTTGGCGCCCTCCTTCTCATTGGGCTGTACTTCAACAAGCAAAAAGCCGTTCTCTTAATCTGCTTGTTTCTAGCTATAACAATGCCACTAGACTTCTTGGCGGCGGTATACTTCGATGACGTCATAGTGACCAACGGGATCGTTGTTCTCCTTGCTGTGAATACCTTGCTCCTGGGGCTTTTCCAGGAACCAATACGGTTAGGCACCCTGGTCACCCTCGTCATCCTGATTCTGCTGCAGACGCTGGCGATGTTTGCAGCAGCTTATTATGTGGGAAATGGCGTTGTTGTAGTGACTATAGAGCACGGAACCCCGTTGGGCCTGCCTGCAGTTTCTCTGGGCGCCTTAAGCCCAGAAACAGTCTTTATTCTTCTGGTTTCACTTACAGGAAACACTCTAAAGGAACTGCTTATACCCCACGGTTTTGCCAGCCTAACAGTGAGCCTCTTAATGAGCCTCGGAATCTTTCACGGTTTGCCAACAGACATGGAGGTTCCGCCAGGATCGCTGTTCTTAGTCTGGGGGCTGTTGATAGCGGTCTATATCTTCCGGGAGATCTATCAGGTTTCGTACGTCGATCCGCTGACCGAGCTTCCGTCGCGCCGCGCTTTGTTTGAGGAAGCAAGCAAGCTGACCGGCAGCTACGTCGTGGCAATGGCCGACATTGACCATTTCAAGAAATTCAACGACAAGTACGGCCATGATGTGGGTGACGATGTCTTAGCATTTGTCGCTTTAATTCTGCGTCAAAACGTCCGAGGGTCGGTCTTTCGTTATGGTGGAGAAGAGTTTACAATGCTCTTTCGCAAGGGTTCACTGGACGAGGTAGTCAAGCACTTGGATGAAGTTAGGGAGAAAGTGGCCAGTACCAAGTTTAGAATTCGCAGAAGGGCCGCAAAGAACCCAAATAGCGCGGGTGAAGTAACAGTTACAGTGAGTATGGGAGTCGCAGAGCATGGGGACAAATACGGTTCTTTCAACGAAGTGCTAAAAGCTGCGGATAAGGCCCTGTACCGGGCCAAGAAAAAGGGGAGGAACCAGGTTAGCAAATAGCATCAGGCAAGGCCCAACACTCATGTGTTGGGCCTGTTTTGAGATCTTGATTATGACAGAACTATGGGTTTTCATAGGCGTCTCTACTACCGGCCACCTGGTACACAAGAGACGACTTTTATTCTCTTGGCCTTATATTTGAAAACCGAGTGTAGTCAAAGACCTCGTCTTTCAGCAACGGTCTGGTGGGTCTGGATCTTAGGAGAGTTTCGCCGCCCACCCGAAGAACCCTGAATTGCCATACATGGTAGCGGTTCCTATGTCTGGAGTGCAAGAAGTCTTGCAGTGCAACTTTCCGGGGAATCCAGACGTATTCTGTTGGGGATTGTAATAAAAGGACAAGACTGTCAACCTTTCCCCGCGCCAGGAGATCACGTGTGCGTTTAGTAATGCTAAAAGAATACTTCCCTTCTTCCACGAGACGCTGTGCTGAGTAAGCGATTTCTATTTTGACGCTACCATCTAACTCATAAGCGTTGCGACCATATCCACGCGGGATGGCCCTGAAGGAGTCTATTATGCCTTGGCTTCTTAGGTAGTTCAATAACTCTATGTATTTTAGCTGCTCATAGAACGGTTCGACTTTTTGCTGATAGCTTTCCCTGAGTCTCGTAAACTCTATACCCCTCAAGCAAAGCCGTAAAGAGGCTGCTAGACAACTGCACCAACACTTCCTTATTGGGTCTAGCGTGATTCACATTCCACCCCTTGTTGGTCATGTTGGCGGAACCAACAAAGGCCTGATCATCAAAGACATAGAGCTTCGTATGCAACTCCCTTATCTCCCTGAGCTCAAACCCACCTTGCCATAAAATGTCAAGTGCTTCAATGTCAGATGAACCTGTTATGTATTCCATCCCAATAGGCAGGGTGTATACGATCCTCTCTCTTACAATATCACGAGTGTTTTCAACCAAGAATTGTGCCGTCTTCCGCTGCCATGTAAGGAGAAACCTATTAAGCCCCCTAATTGATTTGGACAAATAGTGTGTGTCTGATAGAATCAATTTGGGAGTGATTTAAGTGACCAGACAGTATACTAATGAGTTCAAGGCTCAGGTACTAAAAGAAGTCCAGGAAGTAGGTAACGCTGCACTGGTAGCGCGTCGCTATGAGTTGTCCAAGAACACCGTCTATACATGGATGCGCGCTGCTCGCAGACGCGGATCAACGGAAGCTCTTTCAAGGAACTTACAGTCCCATACCTCTGAACTAGAAAAACGATTGGAAGAGGTCAGTAGCGAGAACGACCAGCTAAAGCGCATTGTAGCTGAAAAGGAGCTCGAGTTAGCAATACTGCGAGAACTGAGGGACAAGACAAACCCTCGGTAGCCGACAAAGTTGACGTTGCAGAGCGGTGGATCAGCAAAGGGTTTAAGACTAGTCTGGTCCTTGGCTTTGTCGGCTTATCCCGCTCTACTTACTACGCAGTCATCGACCGCAAAGATGATGTTAAAGAGGCAGCGAACGAACACTCGGTCTCCGGAAAAGCAGCCGCAGGCCGCCCTGTTCCAGGTTATTCCTACACCTTTGATGGCCGCAGAATACCAGATGAAACCATCAAGTCCTGGATTTGTACTCTTATTGAAGGTGATGGATTCCCCTATGGCTATAGGAAGCTTACCATCTGCCTGAAAGAAGATTATTTTCTACGTATTAACCACAAGAAGGTATACCGACTTTGTGCCGAGCTAGGAGTGCTCCGGCCGCAACGTCGAATCAAGCGGCGCCACCCGAGGCGCATAGCAAAACACATGCAAGTAGATGCTCCCAATCAGCTTTGGGAAATGGACATAAAATACGGCTACATCGCCGGGACAAAGCAGTTCTTTTTCCAGTTGTCCCTGATCGATGTCATGGACAGGGAAGTCATCAGCTACCATTTAGGCTTAAGGTGCACTGCCATGGATGCAGTAAGCGTCCTCAGACAAGCCATTGAAAAGAGAAATCTGGACATAGAAAGAACCACTAGATTACCGATAGTACGCACTGACAACGGACCTCAGTTCATCGCCAAGGTTTTCGCCAGGGCATGTGAGCAGCTAGGGCTAGAGCATCAACGCATTCCAGTGAAGACTCCGAACATGAATGCTCATATTGAATCCTTCCATGCTGTCCTTGAAGACGAATGCTACTCCCGGCACGAGTTTCTGAGCTACCAGGATGCATACTGTCAAGTGAGCGAGTACATGCGCTACTACAACGAGCGCCGTCGTCATGGGAGTCTGAGAGACAAGCCTCCCAGAGAATACCACAAAGCAATCATGAGAAACGATTTGAAACCTGAAGTTATTGCTGCATAATGTCCAAAGTTAGGGGTTTGAACCGCTTCTTTGGCCCCATAAATAACGGGATAGAATGTAGGGTCGTGCTTGCGGCCTTCCATGATGTCTACAGCTTTCTGGTGCGTCTCATAGCAAATGCTCTGAGTGTCTGTGCCGGCTGTAGTAA
>Ga0172382_10008899_pt1 | contig 13836 bp, 13 predicted proteins | sample Leawel138RmetaG_FD_122245 | JGI IMG/M metagenome (GOLD analysis project Ga0172382, IMG submission 122245) | Leachate microbial communities from a municipal landfill in Southern Ontario, Canada - Leachate well 138R metaG | ecosystem: Engineered > Solid waste > Landfill > Unclassified | place...
CCTCGTCCAGCACCATCACCCCGGCATAAGTGGCAAGCACGGGTGCCGATAGCTGCACCACGGCGGCAGCGTAGGCGCTGAGTTTACGCACCGCGGCATACCACAGGGCATACCCCACGCCCGACGTGATGGCACCCGAGATCACGGCCAGCAGCGCGCCCGTGAGCGGCAGGTGTGGATCGCCGGCCAGCAACATGGGGAACAGCAGCAGGATGCCCATGGGCGCCGCGCGCAGGAAGTTGTCGGCCGTCGCTGCGAGCGGGTCCGCGGCATCCTTGCCGCGCAGCGAATACACCCCCCAGGCCACGCCAGCCCCACTCATGAGCAGTACGCCTTGCCAGGAAGGCGCCGTCAGGCCCGGTGACAAGAGATGGACGAGCCCGCCAAGGGCCAGGGCGATGCCCAGCCATTGCAACGGCCGCGGCCGTTCGCCACGGACGATACCCGTGCCGATCATGGTCGCCTGCACCGCACCGAACAGGATCAGCGCACCCATGCCCGTGTCGAGGTGGAGATAGGCCAAGGAACAGGCGATGGCGTAGAGGAACAGCCAGGCAGCCGAGCCCCACCCGCCCGCCGGCGCACCGCCGCCACCGCGCCGCATCCGCACCAACAACATCAGCGCCACGGCCCCGGACACCAGGCGCACCGCCGTGTAGCTGACGGGATCGATGGCATCCGCGCTGCCCAGGGCCATGCGGCAGAGCAGGGAGTTGCCGGCAAAGGCCAGCATGGCGATAGCGGTCAGCAGGGCGACAGGCATGGGAGGCGCGCAGCAGGGTGAGCCGGGTCTTGTAAACGACGCCCCCCCGGGACGTCAAGCCGGGGCGCGTCCGTGCCGCCCCAGCCAGCCGGCGATGCCGGTGGTTGCGGTGATGGGCTGAATCAGCGCACGCGGCCTGCCCAGTTCGGCGCGGATCTGCTCCGCGGCCAGCCAGCCTGAACATACGGCGCTCTCCATGGAGGAGGGCAGGCGCGTGCCGGTCCAATCCCCGGAGAGGAACAGGCCCGGCAGTGCACTGCGGGTGCCGGGGCGCCTGCGTTCCATGCCCGGGTGCGGTGCCGTAATGCCCAGCGGGATACGGTGCACGCGTGCTTGCAGCAGGTGTGCGCGCCGTATGGCGGGGAGGAAGGCGGCGATCTCCTGCACGACCGCGTGCACGATGGCATCGTCCGGCATGCCCTGTGCGCGCGGGCTGTTGATGATGTTGCTGGCGATGAGCGACGCACCTCCCCGCAGGCCCGGGCGGATGTTGGCAAGGTCATAGGAGTCGTAGCTGAGACCGTCCTCGGACCACAGCCGGGCCCACATCTGTTCAGTGCCCAGGCGGCGGTCAAACCACAGATAGGTGCTCACGTAAGGCACAGGCAAGAAGTGGGGTAGGTCACGGCGCAGCCCCTCCAGTGCAGGCACGTCCTCGGGGAGCATGGGCAGCAGCTCGTGCGGGGTGACAGCACAGACGCAGTAGCGTGCCGCCAACCGGGTGCCGTCCCCGAGCACGACCCCGATGGCGCGCCTGCCATCGTGCTCCAGCCGTTGTACCGGGCAATGGGTGATGATGCGCCCGCCTTCCTGTACCATGCGGCGTGCAGCCACGGGTGCGAACAAGGAACCAAGCCCGCGCGCGGGAAAGCCGAAGCGGAAGCCGTTGTCGCCCAGCAACTGCTTGAACACCCGCAGCAGTGCCCCGGCGGAACAGGACTCCAGCGGGACGTTCATGAAGGTCATGGCCGCGCTTCTCCAGAACCAGGCGATGAACTCCGGCGTCACACCCATGCGCGCCAGGAAGCGTGCGGCAGATTCCGTATCCAGGCGGGCCACCTCGGCCTCGTTCATGCGCATGGCCAGCAGGACCACCGGTGTGTTCGATGCCAGGTCCTTCAGCCCCAGCCGGTGCACGGTGAAGAGGTTAGGGAGTAGCGAGAGCGGGGCCGGCAGGGGATAACGCTTCATCACCAGCGGCGGCTGCTCGGCCAGCACGAGAAAGTTATCCGTGTGCCAGACCACCTCCCGCTCCGTACCGAGCATGCGCAACAGTGCCAGCATGTTGCGGTGCTCATTGGTGAGCACGTGAGGGCCCAGGTCAAGCTCGTCACCGCTGGCAGCATCCACCCAGCTGCGCGCCCGTCCGCCCAGCCAGGGCGATGCCTCCAGCAGGGTCAGGCGCAGCCCGCAATCCCACAGGCCGGCCGCGCAGGCCAGGCCGGCCAAGCCGCCGCCGACGATGATCACGTCGGTTTCCATGCAGTGGATATAGCCTGCCACCGTGCGTAGGGTCACGGCAGGGAAGCGGGCGGTGGCGTAAAGTCACGCCGCGGACAGCTGCGTCCACGCAGTGTGTTTTCAACAAGCCAGGTCCTCTCTATGATGGGCGGCCGAGGTAACCCCGTGCCCCAGAACTTCCGTATCCGCCCCCGTGCCATCGCCCTGGGCCTGCTTGCCGTGTTGCTGGCAGGACTGGCCGCACTTGCCATGTTCACCGTCGCACTCGACTTCAAGGTGCGCGAGGAATTCGATGGGCGGCGTTTCGCGCTGCCGGCACGGGTGTATGCCCGTCCGCTGGAACTGTTCGCCGGCGCACGCCTCAGTGCCGAGCGCTTTGCCGATGAACTGGCGCAGGTCGGCTACAAGGAAGGGCTGCAGGCGGACGAGCCCGGCCGATTCGAGCGTAGCGGTAACCGTTTCCGTGTGCTCACGCGTCCCATCGTTTTCTGGGACGGCCCACAGCCCTCGCTGGTACTGGACCTGAGCTTCAGGGACGGCAGCCTGACCCGCATCACCGACGCGGCGGATGGTAAGCCAGTGACCCTGGTGAGGCTTGATCCCGAATACATCGGCGGCATCTATCCGGCGCACAACGAAGACCGCGTGCTGGTGCGGCTCGACGAGGTCCCGCCCGACCTGCTAAACGGCCTCATCGCCGTGGAGGACCGCAAGTACTACAGCCACGCGGGCATTGATCCGCGCGGCATGACCCGCGCACTGCTCAGCACGCTTTCAGGTGCAGGCGTACAAGGTGGCAGCACGCTCACACAGCAGTTGGTGAAGAACTTCTTCCTGACCCCCGAACGCACCCTCAAGCGCAAATTCACCGAGATCATCATGGCGCTGCTGCTCGAGCGCCATTACGGCAAGGACGAGATCCTCGAGACCTACATCAATGAGATCTACCTGGGACAGGACAGGAACCGCGCCATCCATGGCTTCGGACTCGCGGCCCAGTTTTACTTCGACAAGCGTCTGAAGGACCTCAGTCTGGCGGAAAGCGCGCTGCTGGTGGGGATGGTGAAGGGGCCGTCCTGGTACGACCCGCACCGCCATCCAGAACGCGCGCTGCAACGGCGCAACCTGGCCCTGCAGGCCATGCGCGATGAGGGTTACATCAGCGACGAGCAGTATCTCAGGGCAAAGCTCGCCCCCCTGGGTGTGGTGGCGAAGCCGTCCATGGGCACCACACCCTATCCAGCGTTCCTGGACTTGGTGCGTCGGCAGCTGCTCCAGTATTACCGCGAGGACGACCTGCGTTCCGAGGGCCTGCAGATCTTCACCACCCTCGAACCACGGGCCCAGGCCGCGGCCGAAACGGCGCTCTCAACACGCCTGGCACAGTTGGAAAGGCGCATGGCACAGCCGCGAAACGGCACGGCAGAAGCGCACGGACTGGAGGGTGCCGTGGTAGTTGCCGACCCGCAGAGCGGCGAGATCAAGGCGCTGGTGGGCGGACGTGACCCGCGCTACCAAGGTTTCAACCGCGCCCTGGATGCACGCCGGCCGGTGGGCTCACTCATGAAGCCGGTGGTCTATTTCACCGCCCTCGCCAGTCCCGAGCATTTCACGCTCATCTCACCGCTGGATGACGGGCCGCTGGTGTCGCACGAACCCGGGCGTGCGGCCTGGGAGCCGAAAAACTACGATGGCACCACCCACGGTCTGGTGCCCCTACGCGCCGCACTGGCCCACTCCTACAACATCGCCACGGCACGGCTGGGTCTCACCATGGGCGTACAGGGCGTGCTCGACAACGCGCGGCGCATGGGCATCGAGCGGGATATGCCGCCCTATGCCGCGACCCTGTTGGGGGCCGTGGACCTCTCGCCCCTGGACGTGGCGCAGATGTACCAGACCTTTGCCAGCGGCGGCTTCCGTGCCCCGCTACGCGCCATCCGCGAGGTACTCACCGCCCAGGGCGAGCCGCTGCAGCACTATTCCCTTTCCGTGGAACAGGTACTCGACCCGGCACCCGTCTACCTGCTTACAGCGGCCCTGCAAGGGGCGGTGCGGGAAGGCACGGGGCAGGGCCTGTCGGCCTGGCTGCCGCCCGATATCAACGCCGCCGGCAAGACCGGCACCACCGATGACTGGCGCGATTCCTGGTTCGCGGGCTACACCGGGGACCGCGTGGCCGTGGTATGGGTCGGCCGAGACGACAACAGCCCCACGTCTTTCACCGGCGCGAGTGGCGCCATGACGGTGTGGGGCGAACTCATGTCCCGCCTGGACCCCGAGCCGTTGCTTCCGCCGGTACCCGAGAACGTGGAGCGGGTGTGGATCGACCCCGACAGCGGCCTGCGCGCGGACGAGGCCTGCACGGGCGCCGTGGAGCTGCCCTTCATCACGGGCTCGGCCCCGGAGGAGTTCGCCCCCTGTGCACGCTCGGGCACGCGCCTGCGGAACTGGTTTCGCGGCCTGTTTCAGTGACGCGGTAGAATGGCGCGCTTGCCCGCCATCACCCAAGCCGGAAGGAACGTCCTGAGCCCATGAAAGACACGCCGTCCCTGCACATCGCCCTCCTGCTCACCGTCGCGCTGGCCTCCGGCTGCGCCACCGTGCGCGCGCCCGAACCGCCGACCTCCTCGCACAACACTGCCGTGCAGGTGCTGCTGGACACCGCTCACGCCGCCCTGGAAGACGGACGCTTCGCCTCAGCCACAGCGGCACTGGAACGGGCATTGCGCATCGAGCCGCGCAACCCGGTGCTGTGGCAGGAGCTGGCGCAGGCCCATCTGCGCGCGGGCAACCATGCCCAGGCGGAGAACTTCGCCGCCCGCTCCAATACCTGGGCCGGCGGCAACCGTGCGCTGCTGGCCTCCAACTGGCAGATCATCGGCGAGGCGCGTGCCGCCCGTGGCAACGCTGCCGGCGCACGGCAGGCGCTGGAACGCGCCGAGCGATTCCGCTAGCCACGGGCGCAGCAGCAAAACCGCAATCCAGGTTCGGAGCTGTCCTTGGTTCCGCTGCTCAGCCCCCGGCGGGCGTGATGGCGAACACCCGTACCTCGCCCGGGATCAGGCGCAGGTTGCGCAGCGTACGGCCATCGAAGTCGGGATAAGGCGTGCCCGTACCATCCAGGGCGTACTCGGTGACGGTCGCCCCGGCGCGTGGCAGGCGCACATCGAGCAGCGGTGCCTCGGCCTTGTCCCACAGGAACAGCACCTGGATGCCGTCGGGCCGGATGAACGCGTGATGGTACAGTTCCCCGGGCCGACCCTCGGACACGCGTATCTGCACCGCACCGTCTGCGACACCAATTACGCCGGTGTCCATGAGGGCCACCAGGCGCTGCACGGTGTGGAAGGCCAGTTTCTTTTTCCGGTCCGGGTAGGTCAGACCCAGAAAATGGTTCTCGGGCTCGCCGATGACGTCGGCTGTGACGGGCCGGTCCCGGATTTCGTAAATTCCGATGTGCTCGATGCGCGGGTCCGCCGCGAAAGTGGCGATGGCCCGTGCCCACCAGTTCGCCTGATCGCGTTCAGTGGCACGACCGGGCGTGGTGGCGAAGCCGGTCTCGTTGATCCACACCGGGCGGGTGCCACAATGCCGGTCTGCCGTAGCGAGAAATCGGCTGTGGAACGAACCCGCCGTCCCCAGATCCAGCCAGGTCTCCACCGCGGCCTCCGGCGGCCAGGTCTCGGGATAGGCGTGGAGCGGCAGTACATCGAAGCTGCCAGGTGTCTCGGTACACAGGGTCTCTATCCATTCCACGTCGGGGAAGGTGATACCCCCCACCAACACGCGGCGTTGGTCGCCCGCACTGCGAATGACTGCACTGGCGCGGGAAAGCACACGGGCGTACTCCCGTGTGCTGCCGTCCCACCACATGGGACTGTTCTGTTCGTTGTAGATCTCGAAAGACAGCAGGTTGCGGTGCCGATCCAGGGCGGCGGCCAAGGCACCCACGAAGCGTGTCCAGTCCTGCAGGCGCGCGGGTGGGTCGTTCCAGGGTGCCGAATCAGCACCACCAGGTGCCGCGGCCCAGGCTGGCGTGTAGCCGATATAAGGCCGCAGGCCGATGCCATGGTCGGAGGCCAGGGTGGCGAACCGGTGCAGCCAGTCGAAATCAAGCACGCCGCGTTCGGGCTCGTAGTCGTCCCAACCAAAACTCCCGCGCCAGGTCGTGACGCCCAACTCCTGGAACAAGCGGAAGTCCGCTTCCACCTGCGTGAGATCCTCGCCCTTGTCGTAGTCCTCGAGGATGCTGAAACCGACGGGCTTGTGGACAACGCCGTCCTGCGCACCTACTGAAAGGGACGCTGCGCAGACCGAAAACACGAGGACGGCGGCAATGCCCGGCGCGAATGATGTGCCCATGATTGACTCCGCATGCCTTACTGAGCCGTCTTGTCAAGAACAGGAAACCGCCCAACACAGCCGCGCCGAGCCGAAGAGACGGCACAGAACGTACCGGGTGCCGTTCTCCATATCCACGTAATCAGACCCTTTCATGAAGGCACCGACCACTAGGCCGGGGCGGTCGCTTTTTCCGTACCACGCACCACCATCAGGTCACAGCGGGCCGTGCTCAGCAGGCCGCTTGCCGTGGAGCCGAGGCTGCCCAGCAATCCGTGGGGCAGGGACCCCAGAACGATCAAGTCCACGGCATGTTCTTCAGTGAACATCTGAATTTCATATCGCGCGGAACGATGCGAGACGATGACCACCTGGGCAGCATCAGGCCGGCCCAGCGCGGCCGCGAGATCCGCGACGCGATCACGCGCCACGGTCATGAGGTAGGACTTGGGGTCCTGATCCTCGCGCGCATCCATGGTCACGGGCAGATTTTCGGGAAAATGCTCGATGACGTGCAGCAATGTCAGACGTGCCTCATAGAGCCGGGCCAGTTCCACTGAACGGCTCGCTGCCTTGCGTGCCGCATCGGAGAAGTCGGTAGTGAGCAGGATGTGCTTGTAGGGCATGGCGGCGTCCGCGGCGGCAGGGCCGTTGTCGATGCGGATTGCACTGAAAGTCTAGACGGCGCGCCGTTACTGGCCCCCAAAAAGACGACGGCCGGTGTGCGCCGGCCGTCAAGGTGGTTAGTTGGAGGCGTACCGTGGTCGCTCTCTTGCGTCGTCGTGTGTGTCGCTGTCCGGCGGGGAGGCCTGATGACGCTGCTCTGTGGAGACGTCTTCCGGCGGCGGCCAGTCATCCAGTGAATCCAGGTAATCCGAGTAAGCGTGGGCAACTTCGACGGTATTGAACCTCATCGTCATCATCCTCCTCTGACTCTTTGGATCTAAGACCCGAAATTCACTATAGAGACCAGGGGAACTCTGTCAACGAATGAGCGCCGTTCATAACGGGTTCCTCAATTAGAGATCCTTATGCTTTCTATTTGGGATGGCCGCCGAAACCTTCCTGCACAAGGACTTATGGTCACCATGTGTCCCAGTCCACATTTTTATGCCGTCTCCGGTCGGAGTGTGCACGGCGTGGAACTACGCTTGTATCAGACCCGGAGGTTCCGACATGGCCCATCGCTGATGAAATCGCGCGCGTGGTTGCTGGGCACGCTGCTGTGTCTTGCCAGCGCTCCACTGAGTGCCGCGACCGTGGTTTTCGTTGCGCTGGGTCCCGCCAATCGCATCATTGCCATCGATACCGCGCGCCATGCCCCCGTGCGATCGCTGCTTGGCGTCACCGATGCGCGCGCCGTGGTTGCCGGCGAAGAGGGCCTGCTGGTTGCCGGCAGTTTCAACGAGACCCATGCCGCGGGCGGGTACAAGAGCGAACTGTATGTCATCGACCCGGTGCACGGTCACGCGGTGTTCACGCTCCCCGTGGCGGGACGCATCCGTGCGCAGGCCATGGTTGCCGACGGCCGCTCGGTGATTTCACTCCACCCCACCTGGAACGGCGTCAGCGTATTCGACCTGCAAGACCTGCAGATTGTCCGCTACCTGAAGACGGGCAATGAGCCCTCGGCCGTCGCAGTACGGCGGCTGGAACCGCGTGCCTACGTCAGCAACGCGGGCGATGGGCTCATCACCGAAATCGACACCCGCGAGTGGCGCATCGTACGCCAGTGGGATCAAAGCCGTGCGCCACGGCAGCTACTCCTGACCCGCGACGAGACGCGCCTGCTGGTGGGTGAGCCGGAGCAGGGCACGGTCGCACTGCTCGATCTCACCGCTGACCGGGTGGAACGCCGCATCCAGGTTGGAAAGGGCTTCCATAGCCTGGCCCTGGGCGATGATGGCCGCTCTCTGTATATCGGCGGCCCCGGGACGGAGGTGCGCATGCTCGACATCGAGAGCGGCGCCACGCAACAGGCCGAACTGGGCGCCGCGCCAGGGCATATGAACGTCATTTCCGGTACGGGCGTGCTGTACGTAGCCAGCCGGGAACAACCGGTCATCTGGGTGCTCAACCAGCGTGACCTGCAACTGCTCGAAACCATTGAGTTGCCAGCCGGCGAGGCCTTCCAGGCGGCGATGCTGAGTGGTGTCGCAGCGGAGCCTACGCCACCGGCGCCCGGAACCCAGTAAAGAAAGGAGAGGCAGGCATGGCGAAGACCTGGGTTGTTGTGGCAGACAGCAGCCGCGCACGCATTTTCCGTGCGGAAGGCCTGGATGGGCGGCTGGTCGAAATGGAAGCCATGGCACATCCGGAAGGGCGGCTGCGCGAGGCCAGCCTCACCACCGATCTGCCGGGTCGCACGTTCGACAGTCATGGGCAGGGGCGCCACGCCATGGAAGAGGAGACACCGCCAAAGCGCCACGAGGCCATTCAGTTTGCCAAGCGCATTGGGGGTGTGCTCGAAAACGCACGCAACGCCGGTGATTACGATGCCTTGGTGATCGTGGCGGAACCGCGTTTCCTCGGCTTGCTGCGGGAAAACCTCTCCCACGAGACCATCAAGCTGGTGGGATTGCAGCTCGACAAGAACCTGGTACGGCAGGGACCGGAAGCCATTCGTGAACGTCTTCCTGCGCGTTTGTGACGCAGTGAACAGGGGCGGAGAGATGGGCAAAAAAAGCAAGAGGCGCCTTGCCCAAGAAAGATTCTCTCCTAGTATTAACGCAGATTAGAGCGCAACGGGCCAAGGTGCGGAGAAAAATGGAAGCTTTTTACCGCTCGACAACGCAGAGTAAAAATCCGTCCGGCACAACGACCGGGCATCGGTTCCACCGTAAACGTTTGAGACATGTTTCAGTGGTTCCGGCGCTACGCATGGCGCTGGTACGTGACGGCAGGCTGTTCGAATACCTGACCAGCAACTCCGGTTCGCTACGCCGCAACCAGCCGAGCGCCTTGCATTACCTCGCACGGCGCTGCATGCAGTGGCAGGAGCTCACCATCGCCGAAAGCGACGACGCCTGCCGTGAACTGGGATGCGCCGGGGCACGGGTCCTGATGCGCGTGGCGCCTGCTCTGGAGGAGGATGAGGCCGCGGTTTTCGGCATGCTCACCGAGGTCGCCTATTCCTATCTGGCCGGGGTGCTGCCCATTTCGGACCTGGAACGGGTCCTCAGTTTGGCGGAGGGACTGGGATTCCCCCTGTTCCACCCCGAGCTCTACACCATGAACAGTGAGCTGGGACGCAGGCGGCCCGGACGCAGTCCCGCCACGGTCTACCTGTTGCGCGGCATCGGTCACGGCACCGAAGCACAATCCTGTGATCCGGCCCTGCTCGAACACGCCGTACGCCTGCTCGAGTCCTGGGGGGGCGAACCGAACCAGAATACCTGGCCCGAGATGGTGGGGGCGGAAGGCTAGTCACCAGCTTGGGGGCCGTGCAGAGCGCCGAGGTGTGGAATCCGGAGCCCTCCGACGTTCCGCCCCGGTGACTCCCGCTCTTGTGATGCCGGTGTCCGGTATTGTCGTCTGCCCCCAGGCGGCAGCCCCCGCGGGCAATTTCCCCACGCGCCCAACCTCCACGGGATGGGCCCTTGCCAGTACCCGCCCTCGCCTTGAGGGCGGTGATCCGGTTTGCCACACTCGGGAGTGTGGGTGTGCGCCAGCCGAACCTTCGAGGAGCAACGTACACCCGGGCTGTTTGCCTCGCTATCAAAAGAACAAGACGGCGTTAGTTGACGGCAGTCACCCAACCGCACTCATGAGAGGCACGGCATGCAGATGCCGATGGTGCGCAACCAGGCCGGGACCGAGCAGTCGTGGATCCCCGGCGGCGTCTTCCGCATGGGCTCCGACCATCATTATCCCGAGGAATCACCCAGCCATCAGGTCCACGTCGATGGCTTCTGGATGGATCGAAACGCCGGTGACCAACGCCCGCTTCCGTGCCTTCGTCGAGGCCACCGGCCATGTGACCGTGGCCGAACGTCCACCGCGGGCAGAGGATTATCCCGGCGCCCCGCCGGAGATGCTGAGGCCCGGCTCGCTGGTCTTCGTCAAGCCACCCGGCCCAGTGGACCTGCGCGATATCCGCAACTGGTGGCAATTCGTGTTCGGCGCCGACTGGCGCCATCCCCTGGGCCCGGAGAGTGATCTGAGCGGCCTCGACGACCATCCGGTGGTACATATCGCCCATGAAGACGCGCTGGCCTATGCGCTGTGGGCCGGCAAGGCGCTGCCCAGCGAGGCCGAATGGGAGTTCGCCGCACGCGGCGGCCTGGACGGCATGGAATTCGCTTGGGGCGCACACCTGATGCCCGGCGGCCGCCACATGGCCAATGCCTGGCAGGGGGAGTTTCCCTGGCAGAACCTGCGGGAGGACGGCTACGAGCGCACCTCGCCCGTGGGGGTCTTTCCACCCAACGGTTACGGCCTGTTCGACATCATCGGCAACGTCTGGGAATGGACCGACGACTGGTACCGCCCGCGCCATCCCGCCGACGCCGCCAAGCCCTGTTGCGTCCCCCACAACCCGCGCGGCGGCAGCGAGGCGGTCAGTCACGACCTGGCTGAGCCGGGCATCCCGCGCAAGGTACTGAAGGGCGGTTCCCATCTGTGCGCGCCCAACTACTGCCGGCGCTACCGGCCCGCGGCGCGCTTTCCGCAGCCGGTGGATACCTCGACCTGCCACGTGGGCTTCCGCTGCGTGACGCGCCCGACCGTGCGCGAGCCCGCGCCATGAGCGCGAATCTCTCTGCCCTGCTCAGTGGGTCGGTACTGGGAGGTGATTGCCTCTGCCGGGTGGATCCCGCAGCTCGGAGCCTTGGCTGATCACAGGGGAGGCGTGCAATGCTGGAGGCATCGTGGGAGACGTTCGGCGACCTGCTCGGCCTGGGCAAGGACATCGCCGACGTCGGGGTGGTGGAGATGGTGCTGCGCACCGTCGTCGTCTACCTTGCCGCGGTGGTGCTGGTGCGCCTTGCCAGCCGGCGTCTGCTGACCAAACCCAGCGCCTTCGACATCATCGTCGCCATCATGCTCGGTTCGATCCTGAGCCGTGCCATCAACAGCTCGGCGGCCCTGCTGCCGACCCTGGCAGCCAGCACCGTGCTGCTCGGCATGCAATGGTTGCTCGCCTTTGTGGCTGTACGCACCCGCTGGCTGGGCCCGATGGTGAAGGGCGGCCCCCTGTTGCTCATCGAGGACGGGAAGATCCACGAGAAAAGGCTGCGTCACGCGGGCCTGACACACGAAGACCTGGCCGAAGCCCTGCGTCTTTCCATCCACGATGAAGATCCGGCGCGGGTCCGCCGCGCCTACCTGGAGCGCAACGGCAAGATCAGCGTCATCGCCTTTCCCTCGGAGCCACGCGTGGTGATGGTGAAAGTGGAGCAGGGGGTACAGACGATTCGGATCGTGGAGTGATTGATCGAGCCTTTTCCCTGTTTTTTCGAGGCAAATCGAGGAAAGTGGCTTGCGAGTGGGCGCGCCGGCACCAGGTGTGCCACCAGATCGTACGCCCGCAACAAACGATGCTCGGCCTCGCTAAAAGGTAACCGTTCCGAAGCGACGTCGGTTTCAGGCACGCCGGGTTCCACCTCGCCATGAGCGCGGGGTGCGATTACAAATCCGTGATAAATGTGTTATTGAAGGTACTGCCGTTTGCAGCATCGCCCGATCGGTGTGGCCTTCCTGAACCGGGGGGGGGGAGGAGGCATGTGAAGAACATCCTGGATGTCCGCTTCCGACGCCGGCACGCTTTTCTTGCTGCGGTCTTGTTGTTTTTCCTATTGAGCATTGCGGATCTGACCACCACCTCGCAGCTCCGTCTTTTCCCCCTCTACCTCGTGCCCGTCCTGTTATCCACGTGGTATCTGGGCCCTGCCTGGGGTGTAGGCTTTTCCCTGGCGGCCACCGTGGTTTCCATGTCGGTCGGCATTTTTATTGCGCATCCCTATTCGCATAGCTCTTTTTTTTATTTTGATGTCATCGGTCAATTCCTGTCGCTGTTGATTTTTCTCTGGGTGGTCCAGATTGCCTCGCAACTGCACGGGGCAGCCACCCGGGAAGCCTCGAGGGCGCGAACCGATTTTCTTACGGGCATCGCCAACCGCACGGCGTTCTTCGAAGCACTGGGTCAGGAAACCGAACGCCATGAGCGCTACCGGCGGTCCTTTGCGCTCATCTCCCTGGATTGCGACAACTTCAAACACATCAACGATAAGTTCGGTCATGCGACGGGCGATAGATTGCTGCACACGGTTGCCCAGACCCTTGCCTCAAACGTGCGAAGAACCGACCTTGCGGCACGTCTGGGGGGCGACGAGTTCATGGTACTGGTGCCGGAGACAGACACTTCGCATGCTGCGGCAGTGGGGAAGCACCTGAACGAAGAGCTCACCCACGCCATGAAAGCCAACCATTGGCCGGTGACATTCAGCATCGGCATAGCCATCTTCGAAGACACGCCACGCTCACCCGAATTCGCCGTGGAGTTCGCCGACAGCCTCATGTATCGCGCCAAGCATGCGGGCAAGAACCGCACGGTTCTGGTCACGTTCCGGGACGACGGCGTGAGCGGGAGCGGTGAACCGACTGCGTGATGATGCGGGTTGCAAGGATCATTGAAGGTTCTGACTCATTGCAACCCAAAAAGCAGATAAACCAAGGTGAGCTGCTGCGGAGCCTCGCCCTGCCGTCTCCTCCCTTGCAGGCGAGGAGACGGCAGGGCCCGTGCCGGTGTCAGTCGTCGCTGCGGTCGCGCCGGCGTTCATCGGACCACCGGGCATCCCTCTGATTTCGGGATGCGCGCTTGTCGCGCTTCACACGGGCTTCCAGCACCTCGCCGTTGAGCGGGTCCACATAGAGCTTGACGCGTTCACCGTCGGCGTTAACCGCCTTGATTTCGTAGACACCCTTATCGCGCTCGATTTCCGTGATGTCGCTGTAGCCCGCTGCCACGACCTTCTCGTGGATCGCGGGAATGGTCAGCCATGTGTCCGTACGATTCGAGGGTCGCATGGCGGCGTTGCCATCCGATGCTGCGAAGGCGGTGCCGGTGACAACAGCCGTGCCGAGAACGATGGCGAGAATAGGTGACTTCTTCATGATGAATTCTCCGTAGAAGCTTGTGAGAGGTGGTCAGCAACCACCATGGGCCACAGTGTGTAGTGGCGCGATGAATTCATCCTGAACCCAGTCTTCGTCTGCGATTGCGAGAGCAATGCGACAGGACACCCGGCGCCGCACGGCATGATGTCACC
>Ga0172382_10008900_pt1 | contig 13836 bp, 15 predicted proteins | sample Leawel138RmetaG_FD_122245 | JGI IMG/M metagenome (GOLD analysis project Ga0172382, IMG submission 122245) | Leachate microbial communities from a municipal landfill in Southern Ontario, Canada - Leachate well 138R metaG | ecosystem: Engineered > Solid waste > Landfill > Unclassified | place...
GTATTGGAAGAAGATTTGGGCGGAATTATGTTTTGGCAATTGGGCGGCGATTATCACGGAATTTTGCTTAATGCCATATATGAAAGTCTTAACAAATAAATTTTTGTGTTAATTTAGGACATAATAAAATATCTAATTAAAAAGATTAAAAGTCTTGATTTTTTTGCGAAAATGTAGTAAAATAATAAGGCAGTGAAAAAAAGGGGTGGGGTAGCGAAGTGGCTAAACGCGGTGGACTGTAAATCCACTCTCTCCGAGTTCGGCAGTTCGAATCTGTCCCCCACCACCATTTTTATTTAGGGCTATAGCAAAGCGGTAAGGCAACGGACTTTGACTCCGTCATCTCTGGTTCGAATCCAGATAGCCCTGCCATCTAAATAGGACCATAGCCAAGCGGTAAGGCAATTGGCTCTGACCCAATGATGCGAAGGTTCGAATCCTTCTGGTCCTGAATGACAAAGAAACTACTCGCATTAGAGTAGTTATTTTTTTACTTATTGTATAAATGAGGTTTGTTAAGTATAAAGATTATACAAAAAAATAATGAAAGATGATAAACCATTGGGCGTTGAGCGGAATTGAGTCCGAAAACACGTTGCCGTATTATTGACGCTCATTGATTGACTATTACTAAAAAATACCACAAAATAGACAATAGATAATTAAGATATCGCCAATAGTTTTGGGCGATGGGGTACAGATTATATTACAACTAATATTTTGGAGTGATAATATGAAAAGGTTTGCTGTTGTTTTGGTAATATTAGGTTTTTTGTTTTTGATTGGAATTTATTTAATTTCTTTCTTTTCGGAAAACCTTTCTTCGTTTACCAAAACCTTTGGTTTTATTATATTGGGTTACTTGGGTTTGGCAATCTTTGCTTACGGTTGGATGATTTTATTTGGTCATAATAAAAAACAATGATTTTTCCAATATTTATCGCAAAAAACAACACAATATTTGAAGACTGGCGATTATAATATTTTTGGTGATTAAAGATGAATATTGCGTTTATTATGCCTTATGAAATCAATACAATAAAAACATTGGATCAAGCACTGCGACTGAATTTGGGAAACTTTATTTTAATCGGCGATAAAAAGAAGCTAATGGAAAATTGTTTCAAAGCGAATATAGATTATAACCGTTTTATTATTTATGATTGTCCGGAAGAGTTAGAAGCTTTACAGTTTTCTCATGATTTTTTAAAAAAAGGGCGTTGTGATTATATTGCTTTCGGTATAGTACCGCCTTCCTATTTTAATAAAGTTATGGGGTTAAAAGAAGCTGTTCAAATCGGTTCCATAGAAGTGATTGATTTGCCAATGTTACGACATTACTTATTTGTAAGCAATTATTCACGCCATTTAAATGTTGATTTTGATGATAAGAAAAGAGCTATAATTCAAGCAGAATTATTAATAAACGCTTTAAATATTAAAACGATAAACGCGGCTATGATTACTAATCTCAATAATAAAACCGATCTTTTGGAAACAAACATTATCAAGATGATACTCAAAGATGACAAGTTTGATAATATAAACATTTTTGATTCCTTTACCCTTTCGAACTTGTTTTCCGTCGACTATCCCAATAACATTTATCAGTCTCATATTAATTTATTAATAATGCGTAATTATGAAACGTCTCGTATATTTATTGATTCACTTAGGATTTTTACCGATGCAAAAATAGCCAGTATTCTGGTTGGTGGTAAGTATTACGCAATTGATTTCAGTGAAACAAAACGGAATGATGATATATTGTTTTCTTTATATATTTTAAATAAAATTGTTAAAAACAAAAAAAGCATTTGTTATCAAGAGCGGTCTGTGATATAATTTTTGTGTCGGAGGTAATATGAGTTTAAAATATAACGATTCGGAAATTGCTCAAATATTAAACAAAGAACTTTTGCGTCAACAAAAAAATATTGAATTGATTGCTTCAGAAAATTATGTTTCAAAATCGGTATTGGAAGTTCAAGGTTCTGTATTGACCAACAAATATGCTGAGGGCTATCCTGATAAAAGATATTACGGTGGTTGTGAATATGTTGATCAAGCTGAAAATTTAGCAATTACCAGAGCGAAAACTTTATTTGGTGCTGATTATGCAAATGTTCAACCTCATTCCGGTAGTTCAGCTAATATGGCGGCATATCGCGCCCTGTTGCAACCCGGGGATAAAGTCTTGGGTATGGCTCTTGATCACGGCGGTCATCTGACTCACGGCCATGGCTTAAGTTTTTCCGGTATAGACTATCATTTTATTTCTTATTATGTTGATAAGAAAACGGAGCTGCTTGATTACGATGATTTGAAAACAAAAGCTATTGAACATAAACCCCGCTTAATTATAGCCGGGGCAAGTTCATATTCCCGTGAAATAGATTATCGTCGGATTAGAGAAATTGCTGACCTCGTTGGTGCCAAACTAATGGTTGATATGGCTCATATAGCCGGCTTGATTGCAGCCGGCTTACATCAAAATCCGGTACCATACGCTGACGTTATAACATCAACAACTCATAAAACATTACGGGGGCCCCGCGGCGGCTTGATTTTATCAAATTCCAAAACAATTAATACGACAATAAATCGATGCGTTTTTCCGGGTATACAAGGTGGGCCTCTGATGCATGTAATTGCCGCCAAAGCGGTGTGTTTTAAAGAAGCCATGAGTGATAAATTTAAATTGTATCAACAACAAGTCATTACCAATGCCAAAACATTAAGCAACGAGATGCAAAAACATGGGTATTATATCGTTTCCGGAGGAACGGATAATCATTTATTTGTAATAAATGTAAAAAAGAGTTTGGGCATTACTGGTAAGGAAGCAGAAGAAACATTGGATACAATCGGTATAACATGCAATAAGAACGCTGTTCCTTTTGACGACGAAAAACCGCTCTATGCGAGCGGTATTAGATTGGGTACTCCAGCCGTCACCAGTCGCGGTTTTAAAGAAGCCGAAATGAAAGAAACAGCAAAATTGATTGATAAAGCCTTAAAAAACCGTAAAAATAACAATTTGTTAAAACATTTGAGAAATGAAGTGTATGCTTTAACCGATAAGTTTCCGATATATGAAGACTGATGTCTTCTTTTTTTTATACTAGTTTTATATCCAGTCCCAAAGAAGAAAGTTTTTCTACGGGTCTTTCATAACCGCGCAGTAATACTTCTATATTATCGATGTATGTTACTCCGTCTGTTAAAGCAGCAGCCAGAATTAACGATGCCGCTCCGCGCAAATCATATGCTTTTACCATGGCGGCTTTTAATTTTGATTTTTGAATATTAATGGTTTTTCCTTTAACGACAATATCGGCTCCCATTTTTTGCAATTCTGTAACATGTGAAAAACGATTTGAGAAAATAGTTTCTTTGATTGCTGATTTACCTTCGATTTGCGTCGCCAATACCGACATCATTTGACCGAGATCAGTGGGGAAAGCCGGATAAGGTGCGGTTGTAATGCTAAACGGTTTTAGCGGGTTGTTTTTCTTTACGGTGATATCTGTTTCTCCAATAATTATTTCGCATCCGATATTTTGCAACAATTCGATTAATGATTGTAGATATTGTGGTGAACATCCTTTTACCGTAATTCCTGAGCCGTCAGATAAGGCTCCTAAGATAAGATATGTTCCGGCTTCGATTCGGTCACTGGTAATTGTATAGTCACAACCGGTTAATTTTTTAACTCCTTCAACAATAATTGTTTCACTGCCTAAACCATCAATTTTTGCTCCCATTGCTTTTAAAAAATTGCCGACATCAATTATTTCCGGTTCTTGAGCGCAATTTTTGATAATGGTTCTTCCTTTTGCTTTTACGCATGCTAACATGATATTAATCGTGGCACCGACGGAAGGAAAACCGAGGGTTATATCTGTTCCCTTTAGTATTTTTGCTTTCAAACTAATTTCTTGGGGGTGTTTTTTGATTCGTGCACCTAATTTTTGAAATCCTTCCAAGTGAAAATTAATGGGGCGGTAACCAAGGTTACAACCGCCACAGTTTTTAATTACTATTTTTCGGATTTTTCCTAAGAATGCTCCCATAAAATAATAGGAACCGCGAAGTCTGCTAACTTCATCGGATTTTATGCGATGAGTAATTTTTTTATTAGGTTTTATTTTTAGAATGTTATCGGCAAAATTTATACGATAACCAATCTCTTTTAATATTTTTATTAATGTTTGAACATCTTGAATATCCGGAACATTGCGTAAAATAACTTCATCTTTTGCCAGTACCGAAGCCGGAATGATTGCAACGGCGCTGTTTTTGGAACCACTGTTCTTTATCGAACCTTCGATGTTTTTGTTGCCTTTAATGACAAATTTCATAAAATTCACCTCAATTACTTAATTTTATGAGTATAAATATTAATATATGACTTAGTAGGTTTATAATTAAGGTGAATTATTTTTTGACAATAGTATTGCGACAAAAATCCAATATTTAAACCTTTATTTTAATAATGAAATATGTTAGAATATATATTAGTATGGGAGATAAAATGAATAAATTAAAACCAAAAGCGTTGGCTTTTCATAAAGGCGGTAAAATCGCAATCAAATCAAAGGTTAAGTTGAATACCATAAATGATTTATCGTTGGCTTATACTCCGGGGGTTGCTTATCCTTGTTTGGAGATTGCGGCAAATGCCGATAATGCTTATAAATATACTTCAAAAAATAATACGGTCGCCGTAATATCTGACGGAACAGCGGTTTTGGGGCTTGGTGATATTGGTCCGTTGGCAGCATTGCCGGTCATGGAAGGTAAGTGCCTTTTATTTAAAAAATTTGCCGATATTGATGCCATTCCGATAGTCTTGGCAACCAAGGATATAGATGAGATTATACGTACGGTGGAAATTTTGGCTCCTTCTTTTGGCGGAATAAATTTGGAAGATATTTCATTTCCGCGGTGCGTGGAAATTGAAAATCGTCTTTCCGCATCTTTGAATATACCGGTATTTCATGATGATCAAAGGGGAACCGCCGTTGTTACTGCCGCTGCATTAATATCGGCTAGTAAATTGGTAAATAAGAAGTTTTCTGATTTGAAAATAGCAATTATGGGGTTGGGCGCAGCTGGTACGAGCATTGCGAAATTGTTAAAGCGTATGGGGGTTGGTAAGATATATGCTTGTAACAGTCGTGGTATTGTCAGTAAAAGAAAGGTACTATCGCCGCTGATCGAACAATTGGTAAATAAAAACATTATTGATTCGTTTGATGATTATCATAAAGATAATATTGAAGAAATAATGACGGGAGCGGATGTTTTTATCGGTGTTAGTCGCGGTAATCTTCTTCCTAAGGAAGCAGTTGAAAAAATGAGCGACCGCCCTATCATTTTCGCTTTAGCAAATCCCGATCCTGAAATTAGTTTTACTGAAGTCAAAAAAACGAAAGCATATATCTATGCAACCGGACGTAGTGATTATCCTAATCAGATTAATAATGTATTGGCTTTTCCCGGAATATTTAAAGGTACTTTAATCAGCGGGCATAAGAAGATTACTGAACAGATGTGTATCAATGCCTCTTATGCAATAGCCGAATTAGTAGATGATAATCGTTTGTCACCGGAATATATAATTCCTTCTGTTTTTGATGATAGAGTCGTTTCGGCGGTAAGCGAAGCAATAATTTTAAGTGAGGATGAAAAATGCGATATAGAATAGAGAAAGATAAATTAGGGAATAAGCAAATTCCGGCTGAAGCTTATTACGGCATCGGTGCCTATCGTTCGAAAGATACATTTCAAATTACAAAGCATGGTTTATGCCGACAAATGATTAAAGTTTTTGCCGTAATTAAAAAATCAGCTGCCAAAGCCAATGCGGAACTGAATTTAATTGGAAAAGATGTTTCGGAAGCAATTACATTAAGCAGTGATGAAATTATTAACGGCCGTCTGCATGGTCAGTTTATAACCGACATTATCCAAGGCGGTTCGGGGTCTAGTATGAACACTAATGCCAATGAAGTAATAGCCAATCGCGCCAATGAAATGATGGGTGGCGAAAAAGGTAAATATGACTTGGTTCATCCGACAAAAGATGTTAACCTTGGACAAAATACCAACGATATTGTGCTTCTTGCCGGTAAAATGACAACAATAAGATTGACAAAAAAATTATTGGCAGAAGTAAAAAAATTATATAATTCGTATTTTGAAAAAATTAACGAGTACGGTCTTTCGAAAGACAATATGTTTACCCTGGGTCAGGAGCTTGCTTCTTTTGCCCAAATTTTAGAAAGAGATATCAAACGTATTGAAACGGCATTGGCCGGACTTTATGAAATCAGGATTAGTTATTCTTATGAAGATAAGAATTTAGCGAATAAATTTAATGAAAAATTTATGAAGTTTCTTGTAATGCATTCCGGTGAAAATTTTTATCAGACCAAAAATCCTTTTGATAACGGTCGGAATTTGGATGCTTTATCGTGGATTTCATCCGCATTTAAAATAATGGGGTCTAATCTTGCTAAAGCCGCCGGTGATATGGCACTGATTGCAGAAAAGGGCAGAGTTATCATTCCGCAGCAAATAGAAGAAACGACAACACCGGTTGTTATAGAGATGGTGAAACAAGTTTCATATTATATAATGGGTAATGATTTAACTATTTCCCGCTCAATAGAAGCGGGTGAACTGGATGGCAATATATTTTATCCGATTATTTTTGCCTGTATGTTTGAAATTATAAATCTATTACGACGAATTACAAGAGTTTACCGTGAGAAAGTAATAGAAGTATTACAATTAAATGAAATATGATTGATAAAAAACCGAGAATGATAAATTCTCGGTTTTATTATAAATTAAATTTAAACATAACTAGTACTTTATAGTAATCATCGGAACTAAATGAGATTATATCTGAATCGATTAATTTGCATCCGGGGAAAAATGATGCGTGATAGGCATCGGTATGTTTTCGATATTGAATTTCAATATCGAATTTTGTTGGTAAAGAGATTAGGTTTTGTGAAAGATTTTTTTGTAAACTGTGTTTTACCGTTTTTTCAATTTCGTTATTGGTTATATCGGGATGTTTTGAAATGGCGGCACCGCCATGTCCTATTTTGGTGGCTACCGTTTCAATATTTTTGTTGCACTTTTTAACAATCTCCGTTAAGCATAAATCACCGCTCAAAAAAGCAATCGGAACATTTAAATAAGATGCATAAAGACTGTTAATTAAAAATTCACTGGCAATTTCACCGTTTATTTTTACATGCTGAATATTTGTATTCATTGTATGAGATAAAGAATTTCCGCTTGATCGTGAAGGGCTGTGATAACCTATAAAAATAACGGCATCATAACTTGAATCTAATCCCGCCATCATACTGCATATTGATCCGTCCCATCCGCGATGGAGCCTGATATAATCGGGCAAACTCTTTACATTAATATTCATGGCACTGTCATGAGCGTCTTTTACTAATATTTCGGTTGCGCCTGCTGCTTTGGCGCCAAGGCAAGCCCGTCTGACTTCTTCTGTCATCTGGTTACGAAATTCACTATAACGCGGATGAGCAGCATCAGTTTCCTGCCATGAGCAGATGCCGTTAACACCTTCAATGTCGGCACTAATAAAAACTTTCATATTTCCTCCCAAGATATACATTATTTATTTTATTATACATTAAAACAAAATAAATTAAAATAATTTATTTCATTTTTTATTAAAAATGTGATATAATAAACAATGGAGGTTAATTATGGAAAGCACTAAAATTGTTACAAAGTTAGATTTTAAAACATTAAAATACTGTAATTTGTTTATGATGAAATACCGCAAAAAAACTTATCTGTTTTATATTATAATTGCAATACTTTCATTGGCAATCGCTATTGCTGATATTTTACATTTTAAAACCATTTATTTGGCGATTCTATCTGGGTTATATATAATATATTTGGTTTATCAAATACTTACCATCGAAAGAAAACTTGATCAGACTTTAACCCGATTTTTTTCCAAGCATAATGTTACTACACAAACGACAGAAATCAGTGAGGAAAAAATCATATTATATCGCGGAAAAGACATAAATGAACCGATTGAATTCGATTGGTCGTTTATAACCGAGATATTAGAGATGCCTCAATATTATATGTTAATGGCGGGAAAAACACCAATTATCGTTGATCGCAGCGATGAGGCCGTTATAGAGGGTAATCAAGATTCATTAACGGCAATTGTTAATGAAAAAGCAAAAATGAAACCGCATAAAAAGGTCGATTTTGATATTGTTAAAACGCCTATTACTTTTGTTCATCAAGAGTTACCGCCTGAAGATGCGGTAGAAGTTGATAATGTCGTAGTTGATGATGCCGAAAGTGAAGATATAATCAACGATAATCAAGAACAAATACCAGAGTCTGAAAATAAGGATGCAGACTGATAAACAAATTTTAACGATTAAAATATCTTATAGTGAAACGAGAATTAAAGATTTTTTTCGTTTTCACTTATCAAAAAAAAGCGGTGTCAACGAATTATTTTGGACCTTATCAACTATATGTCTGATAATCGGTTTTATCTTTATATTTTATAATAATCGACAGCTTGCTTTTTTTTTATTTTTTATTGCAGTAATCTTATGGCCTATGCGCTCATTAATGATTAAGATTGGTGTTAATCGATTAATGAATAAAGCTCGTCCGTTTTCTCGGCAATATATATTGATTTTTACTGATGATACTATAATTTATCAAACTGAATCGATATGCCATGAGTATAAACTCGAAGATTTAAATAAAGTATATGAAACTATTAATTATTTTTATTTTTATATACACCGGAGTAAAGCCATTGTTTTACCCCAAAATATGATGACCACAGCAGAAAAAAATAAAATAAATTATATGTTGACAGATAAAAACATAAGTATCCGCAAATTTAATTTTAAATAGGGAGGCTTTTAATTGAAATATATATTGTTTTTTTTGCTTATCATATCTGCTGTAGGCATTGGTATATTTTTGGGTACTGACTTTTTAGACGATTTCGGTTTATTAATTGGTATTTTTGTTATATTCCCGGCAGCATATATCTTTGGGGCAATTTTTATAGGCAATGGGAAGAAGGATATGAAGGCTGATGGCGATGAAAAGTCCGATCGGTTTTCTAAGTGGGAATAAACCATGAGTGATTCCAAGTTATTTAATATAAAAAACTCATTATTATATAAAAAAAAACAACCAGATATATATAAAATAAGACACATTATTGAATCGAATGCCATGGATTTACTTGGGTTAAATATTATTACTACTGAATTTATAGTCAGTTCCGATAATAATGAAATTATTGATGTCATAGGATTTGATGAGAATAATCAACTTTCGATTATTGAATATCGCCGCGATAAATACGGTTTTGTTGTCGGTAAGAGTTTGATGTGTATTGATTATATTGTTCAAAATCCGGCCCATCTTAAAACCGTTTTGGATAATAAAGTCGGGTTTGATATTGCACCGAGCATTTATTTGAAACCGCGTTTACTATTAATAGGTGATAACTTTAATAAATATGATGAATATACCATTCAACAAATGCCTTATATGATTGATTTAATTAAATGTGAATTATTCAATGATGAATATTTACTTTTAGAAAAGGTTTATCAAAGCAAAAAAATAGATTGCATTGGCTCGAACTCTTATAAAAAAAAGGCGTTAATAAAAATTATTTGTGATTTTATTTTATCGCTAGGCGATGATGTATGCGAGATTATATGCGATAATTTTTATGTTTATCGTAAAATTAAAAATTTTGCATATCTAATTGTCGGCGCAACTCTCGAGTTAAGAGTTTTGTTTAATAAGACTTACAAAACATTTATTATAAATGATTGTTATGATTTTGAAAAAAATAAAAAAGAAATTGAAAACAGCTATGCTTGCAACTGATAATATAAAAGTCTTGTTTGAAGATAATCATGTTATTATCGTTTTGAAACCGCCTGATATGTTATGTCAAGCCGATATTACTCAAGATGCCGATATGTTAAGCCTGATCAAGAATTATTTAAAAATAAAGTATAAAAAACCCGGTAAAGTTTTTTTGGGTCTTGTTCACCGTCTTGATCGTCGTGTCGGCGGTGTTATGGTATTTGCGAAAACGTCAAAAGCTGCCGCCCGCCTTGCTCAAAGTATGAAGGAACGCAATTTTTGCAAACATTATTTGGCGCTTGTTGCCGGTGATACTCCGGATACGGAGGAATTGGTTGATTATCTAATAAAAATCAAGAAAAAAAATAAGACTATTGCAAAGAAAGTATCATCAAACAGTGCCAGCGCCCAAAAAGCAATATTAAAATATCGAAAACTCCATACTATCAAGTATGATAATGCCATATTTAGTTTTCTTCTAATTAATTTAGTTACCGGGCGTTATAATCAAATACGTAAACAATTGGCGCTGTCCGGACATCCGATTATTAATGATTTTAAATATGGTTACCGCGGAAAAAATTTCGATAATCGATTAGGTTTGTATTGTTGTCGGCTTGCCTTTCCCCACCCGACCCAAAAAAATATAATCGATATCGCATATTATCCTACTGACTGGTTATGGTATAAATTGGAGGATGAAAATCTTGAAGAAAAATAATATTGTCACTATCATTTTAATTGTAGTAATTATGCTGCTTTTTTTCGGTTTAAGCAGATTTATAATAGGCCCCGAAGACATTAGCGTTAAATCGCTTAATGCGGAAATTATTGTTGATGAAAACGGCAATATTGATGTAAGGGAAAAATGGGTGATTAGATGGCCCGAAGACATGAGCGTTTTTTTCCGTGATATAGGTTACGGTAAATATGACGAGAGAAACCCGCTATATCAAAAGGAAACCAATGTCGCTAACTTTGATGAAGACAATGTATCGGTAAAAGTATATGATGAAAATCAAAATCAGTTATCTGCTGATGATTATCGGGTAGGTTATTCTTTCCGAAACGATATTGATGAAAGAGACAATCTTTTACCGCAAGAACCAAATTCGGAAACTGTGTTTATTCATGTATATAACGGCATGGAAAGTGAGATGACTTTTGAGTATAATTATCGTATATTGGGTGCTGTGACTTTATATCGTGATACAGCTGAGTTGAATTGGAAATTATTCGAGTATTTTGGAACCGAAATAACGGAGGCAAACGTTATTGTTAAAACGCCGACGCCACCGACTGAGGCTTGGGGCCACGGTCTGGCCCGGGGCACCGTTAAATTGGAAAACGATCGCGTTCTTTTCGAAATGGGAAAAATAGAAAAAGGAGAACTGCTTGAATTCAGAATTTTGATGGCACCGCAAGCCTTTACCGTTAATCCCGTCAATTATCTTGATGTTAGCATTCATGATGATATTATGGATTATGAATATCAATTGGCAAAGTCAACCAATTCACGGATTACGGTTGCCCGGATTGTCTATTACGGTACTTACGCAATGATCTTAATAATGATCGGGTTTACATATTTTGCTTACAAAAAATACGATAAAGAACATCAACCAAAGTTTACGGGAAGGTACTATCGGGATTTGCCCGCCGACTATTCTCCCGCGGAGATGAGTTATTTATATTACTTTCGGAAAATTAACAATGAAGACGTTACCGCCACTTTGCTTGATTTAATCAGACGGAAATATTTAATTTTGGACTCAATCGGCGAAAAGGTTACTGAGAAAAATCCCGATTTTAAAATAAAGATAAATGAAAATCATAAAGATTATACCGAGTTGTTGCCGCATGAAAGACACATTATTGATTGGTTTGTTAAAATGTGCGGTAACGGTAAAGAAGTAAGCATTAAGCAAATCGAAGCATACCCCAAAAAGTCTTACAAAAACGCCCAAAATTTCAGTCGTATGGCAAAAAATTTTATTAACATGGCTAAAGCTGCGGGTAAAAAACATGACTTTTTTGAAAAAGGGCTCAGTGCCAATAAAGGTAAATTATATGCTGTTTTAATTATACCTTTATTATATTTATTAATTAGTTATTTTACCGGTGTTACGCTTCTAATAAATAATAATTTTGCGATTATTATATCTATTGTTGTGATGTTTGCTTACGGTATTTATATTTCAACAATAGATAAAAGAAGTCTAAACGGTAATGAAGATTATGTAAAATGGAAAGCATATCGCGCTTTTATGCTGGATTTTGGCCGAATGAAGGATTACCCTATGCCGGGATTGGTTGTATGGGAAAAATATTTGGTATACGCAACATCATTGAAAATTGCCGATCTTGTAATGAAGCAATTGGAGGTTAAATTGCCAAGCGAAGGCGTTGATCTTCAAGGCGCAACATATTTACATTTCGGTTATCGTTACTATGGATTTAACCTGGGATATACCCTGGGCAGAATAAATACCTCTTTAACAACCGCAAGAACCAATATGAACAGTGTAATAATGTCACATCACTCGCAGAAAGTCGGCTCCTTTACAAAGGGAGGCGGTATTGGCCGTGGTGGTGGTTTTGGCGGCGGACGTTCTTTTGGCGGCGGCGGTGGCGGTATAAGAGGAAGATAGAAAGGAATGAAAGTTATGATATTTTTAGTAGGAACCGGAACTTGGATTTTAATTGGTGTTTTGGCTGTTGTCGTGCTGTTAATTATTTTTGTAATTGCTGCTTATAATAAATTGGTACAAATGCGTAACAAAGTAAGAAATAGTTGGAGTCAAATTGACGTTCAATTAAAAAGAAGATTTGACCTTATTCCTAATTTAGTGGAAACGACCAAAGGTTATGCTGATATGGAAAAAGGGATTTTTGAGGAGTTTGCCCGTGCCCGCGGTTTATATGCACAAGCCGCCAAGACGGGAAATATTGAACAGATGGCACAGGCTAATGAATCTTTAGGCGGAACGCTAAGTCGCCTGTTAATGGTTCAAGAAAGATATCCCGACCTAAAAGCCAATGCTAATTTTCAGGATTTAATGAAACAGCTTGGTAATACGGAAGATAAGATATCTTTTTCGCGTCAGTTTTATAATGATACGGTTTTGGCTTACAATAATAAAATAGAAGTATTTCCTAACGTAATTATTGCCGGAATTTTTAACTTCAAAGCCGCTCAATTTTTTGAAGTTCATGATGAAGAGCAAAGGGATGCTCCTAAAGTATCGTTTAAATAAAAAAACGGTTCAGCTTAGCTGAACCGTTTTGTATTTATTCATAAATATTTACAATAAAACAATATAATAAATAATATTGATTACTAATGAAAAATTGCAAACGCTAAGGTTTGCAATTAATAGTTTTAAATATTTTTTTGGTAATCCTAAAAATGTCACTTTAGTATATGAATATCAATTTTGAATTTAGCTTCTTTATTTAATTGATTATCATTTTATTTTTGCTTTTTTTCCATACGTCTTCTGAATTTTTCCACTCTACCGGCTGCTTGTACAAATTTTTGTTCGCCGGTATAAAACGGATGACATTTTGAACAGGAATCAACACGGATATTTTTTAATGTAGATCCTGTTTCAAATTTATTCCCGCATGTGGTGCATACTATCGTGACTTTATGATAATCGGGATGTATGTTTTTTTTCATCGTTTAACTCCTTCCGCCATAGATTTTTCTATAGTAAATCTATAGTAAGTACTTATAATATTATATATAAATATTAGTTAAAAGTCAAGAAAAATAAGATAAAAATAAGTTTGCATTTCAACTGTAAATGTAAGAATTCTTTGATTGAAAAAGCCAACAGATTTTAGTATTATTTAATTTGTTGAAAAGGGTATAAACCTTTAGGGGAA
>Ga0172382_10008902_pt1 | contig 13835 bp, 13 predicted proteins | sample Leawel138RmetaG_FD_122245 | JGI IMG/M metagenome (GOLD analysis project Ga0172382, IMG submission 122245) | Leachate microbial communities from a municipal landfill in Southern Ontario, Canada - Leachate well 138R metaG | ecosystem: Engineered > Solid waste > Landfill > Unclassified | place...
CTGCTGCAGCCGCCCGGCTTCGGCGAGAACATCAGTTCACCGCGGCTCGACGAGGAGCAGGTGTGCATCGGCGATATCTATCGCCTGGGCAGCGCACGGGTGCAGGTCGCGCAACCGCGCTCGCCCTGCTGGAAACTGAATGCCCGCTTCGGCGTGGAGGATCTCGCCAAGCGCGTCCAGGACACGCAGCGTTGCGGCTGGCTGTACCGGGTGCTCGCCCCCGGCGAGGCGCTACCCGGCGACACCATCCAGCTGGAAGACCGTCCACACCCCGGGTTCAGCGTGGCACGGGTGATGCGCGCCCTCTACTGCGAACCGCCCGATCCGCAGCTGCTCGTGCGCATCGCCGGCCTGGAGGCGCTCAGCGCCAATTGGCGGGACAAGGCACAGCGCGGCCTGGCGGGCACCCAGGACGATCACCGCCCCCGCCTGCAGGGGAGCGACCCGTCATGAGCCTCGAAGTCCGCGAACACCCGCTGCTGGTGCCGTTCGACGGCGATTTCCGGGTCGCCGAGGCAGCGACGCGACCACCGAAGAAGGCACCGGGCAAGGGTGATCTCAAGGATCGACTGAAACAGCAGGCTGACGCGCTCGATGACTTGCAGCGACGCTTCTACGCCCACCACGGCCGCGCACTGCTGCTCGTCTTCCAGGCCATGGACGCGGCCGGCAAGGACAGCACCATCCGCGCCGTCATGCACGGCGTCGACCCCGCCGGCTGCACTGTGCACGCCTTCAAACGGCCGACCGCACACGAGCAGGCACACGATTTCCTGTGGCGCACGACCCTGCGCCTGCCGCCCAAAGGCATGATCGGTATCTTCAACCGCAGCTATTACGAGGAGGTCCTGACCGTGCGCGTGCAGCCCGAATACCTGGCCGCACAAGGCCTGCCGGCGGCGCAACCCGCGCCGACGTTCTGGGAACGACGGCTGGAGTCCATCCGTGACCACGAGCACCACCTGGCCCGCAACGGCACGGTCATTCTGAAGTTCTGGTTGAACGTCTCGCACGAGGAACAACGCAAACGCCTGCTCAGCCGGCTGCGCGAACCGGACAAGAACTGGAAGTTCTCAGAAGACGATGTCAAGAAGAGCCGGCGCTGGGACGACTACATGGTGGCCTATGAGGCGGCCCTGAATGCCACCTCCCGTCCCTGGGCGCCCTGGTACGCCATACCCGCCGACGACAAGCCCTATATGCGGGTCTGCGTCGCCGACATCATCATCGATACCCTCCGCCAGCTGAACATCGACTATCCGGAACCGGATGCCGTCACCCGGGCACGGTTCGAGGAACTGCGGAAGGAACTCGAAGACGCGGCGGATTGAGCGCACACCTCCGATACAGACGCGAACGACCGCAGCATGCGCATCCATTTCCTTCAGCACGTGGCCTTCGAGGACCTGGCGAGTATCCATGACTGGATCGGGCGCGGCGGCCACGCGGTGAGCGGCACGCGTCTCTATGCGGGCGAGGGCCTGCCGCACCCCGACCGGGTCGACCTGCTGATCGTCCTGGGTGGCCCCATGGGGGTGTATGACATCGATGCCCATCCCTGGCTGACGGCCGAGAAGATGTTTCTGCGCCAGGTCATCGATGCGGGACGGCGGGTGCTGGGGATCTGCCTGGGGGCGCAGCTGATCGCGGACGTGCTGGGTGCGCGTGTCTATCGCAACGCACAGCGGGAGATCGGCTGGTTTCCGGTAACGCGCACCGCGGCTGCGGTGCACTCGCCATTGGGCACGCTGTTACCCGAGCGCTTCGACGCCTTTCACTGGCACGGCGATACCTTCGATCTGCCACCCGGCGCGGTGCACCTGGCGCGGAGCGCGGCCTGCCGGCACCAGGCCTATGCCATCGACGGACGCATCCTTGGACTGCAGTTCCATCTGGAGACGACGCCGGCGAGCGCAAGGGCGCTGATCGAGCATGGCATGGACGAACTCCGCGACGCCCCGGGCATCCAGACACCCACACAGATGCTCACGCCAACGGCGCGCTTCGCGACACTCAACACCTTGATGGCGACGCTGCTGGACGGCTTCATCGATGCAGACCATTGACGGTCGGTCGGGGCTCGGACACTTCGTCAAAAATCGCTTCGGCCACGGGCATACTAGGTATCACCTCCCGGCCCCTATCTCCCTGCTCAGCAGTGCCTCGGCCTCGTCCTCGGACTGCACGCCGATGGCGCGCGGCTGGCCGTCGAACAATACGGCCGGCATGATCTTCAGATGCAGACGCCCGGCCGTCTCTTCACCAGCCAGCGTCTCCAGATCCAGGATCTCCAGGGTCATGCCATGGCGCTCACAGACGCGCTGCCAGATCTCCTGCGCCCTATGACAGGACGTGCACCAGGGTGCTATCAGCAACTGTACATGCATACGTCACCTCCCCTCCTTGGCCACCGTTGCACGGCAGGTCGTGCCGCACAGTTGCTCAGACTCGTGCTCAGCGGGCGCAGGTCATGCGCCGCCCGCACCCCGTCGGTCAGCCGATGTCGACTGCGCACGACAATGCCAGCAGCGCCCCGTAATCTTGTCCGGTCGTCATGGTAGCCTCCCATATCCCGTGTTTTTTTTGATGGATTACGCTGCCGCGCAGTTGGGACCGCGCGCTGGCCATGGCTATAATGGCGCTCGCCCGCCATATCTCGGCCAGGTCGTCCGGGCACATTAAAAACCAGCGGGAACTACTGCCTTGACCTTGATCAACCCTGGAAATGTCCTCTGGCACATCGCACGTGCCGGCGCCGCAACCAAAGGATACGACCCCGATGACTGATCCCAGCGAATTCATCCCCTGGCTGGGCCGCACCTATCTGTTCGCCGCTCTGAACGAGCAGCAGCTCAAGACGGTCATGGAGACCATGCAGGAGGTCAATATCGAGGAAGGGCGCATGCTGTTCGAGCACGGCCAGCCCGCGGACCGCTTCTATCTGCTGCTGGAGGGTCAGATCAAACTCTACCGGCTGTCGGAGGACGGTGACGAGAAGGTCATCGAGATCGTTCGTCCCGGCGAGACCTTCGCCGAGGCCGTCACGTTCATGTCTGGCAAGTTCTATCCCGTGAATGCGGACGCGCTGGTCAAGAGCCGGCTGTTGGCCTTCCCCAACGCGACCTTTCACGAACTGCTGAGCAACTCGGTCGATACCTGCTTCCGGCTGATGGCGGACATGAGCCAGCGCCTGCACCGCCGGCTGAACGAGATCGACAGCCTGACGCTGCACAATGCAACCTATCGCCTGGTGAGCTTCCTGCTGGCCGAGCTGCCGGAGGGCGTGGTGGCATCGCAGGAGATCGTGCTGACGACGCCCAAACACGTCATCGCCTCACGCCTGTCGATCAAGCCTGAGACCTTCTCGCGCATCCTCACCAAGCTGTCGCGCGACGGTCTGATCGTGGTGCGCGGCAACAGCATCGTCCTCGAGGACCTGCCGCGACTGCGGGAATTGGTGGAGATCTGATGTCGGGCGCCCGGATGCGGGCCCGCGCCGTGAGGAGTGAGGAGTGAGGCGTGAAAGGCAAACCTTTTTTGGCCACGGAAGCACACGGAAAAACACGGAAAAAATACTCCGTTAAAACCCCCACGCGGCCACATGCCGAGGTGCGGCAAGCTGTGGCCATGCAGACCGCGCCACGGTGCGTCGCTGGCGCCGACGCACCCTACACCCTCGGATGAGACTGTACGCGATCCCCAGACTGCAGCTGTACTTTATGGAGAGGTAAATGCTTCTTTATTACTAGGGCCTGTTAACACTATTCGCACCGCGGCGACGGCGGCCCATAGGCCGCGAGCCAAGGCGCGCCGAGCGCAGTGTACTGAACGTACATAAGTGAGGCGCAACACCGGCTCGCGGCCTATGGGCCCCGTCCCTCCGGGTTGCGCCCCAAAAGCTGCCAAGCCGCGTTGCTCGTCGTTCATTTGGAACAACCAAACTTCTCTCCTCGCGCCTTGCCTGGCAGCTTTTGGGGCAGCAACGCCGCGGTGCGAATAGTGTTAACAGGCCCTAGCTAGATATGGTGCTACAGCGACTGTAACTTCATTCTGTGCAGGTGACGGTTGGTCATGACGGCACACGGTTGCCGAATAGACAGTTTTTACAATAACCTTTTCCGTGTTGTTCCGTGTATTTCCGTGGCCAATGGGGTTTTGCCTTTAGTCTGTCCCCGGTCCATCCAGCCGCCATCTTTCACCACCCAGTGATCCTCGGTTTGAGCACTGGGCTTTTACATTATTATTTTTCCGTGTTGTTCCGTGTGCTTCCGTGGCCAAAAAGGTTTTTGGGTTTTACTCCTAACGCCTCACGCCTCACGCCCCATGGCACGATCTGCATGGCCAAGAGAGTTTGTGAATTGAGATCCCCCAATTCGGATCCCCCCGGACGTGCGACTGGATATGCGACTAGATGTGCGATACCAGGCGGGCATCCGGCACGCGCAGCCGCACGGCGTTGGCGATCTCGAAACGGATCCCCATGATGGGTCGGATGGAGACCCACAGCAGATTCAGCTTGAGATTCAGCTCGGCGAATACCACTGCATGCTGAAAGCAGGCGAGTGCGGCATGGATGTCGTGCATGGCCTGCTGGATGAGCAACTGCGGCTTATCGCGCAGGCCCGGGATGATCATCATGAAGTCGGACAGCGCCTTACCGTTTTCGTCCACGGCGGGGGCACGCTTGCCGAGCGGCTCCGCCGCATCCATGAAGGGGAAGAGCGACAACCTGGGTAAGTTCATGCTGGGCAAGCTCATGGGCGTTCTCCCGGGACTGTGCCTGATCACGCGCCGAGTGGCCCCTCGGATACTACGCCAGACCGCCGCGCCGCGAAACCGCACAGCGTGCGGGTCCCGGTCCACTCAGGCGGTGAGCGCCGCACTGACCCGCTGCAGATGCCCGCGCACTTGCTGGGCGAGTTCCGCAACACCTTCTTTTTCCACCAGCTTCAGTACCGCGACGGGATCCATGAAGGCGACCGTGACCGCGCCGTCGGCCTCCTCACGGACCACCACGTTGCAGGGCAGCAGCAGACCGATATCCGGATCGGCACTGAGCGCCTGGTGGGCGAGCTTGGGATTGCAGGCGCCGAGAATCTTGTAGGGGCGCTGGTCGATGTCGAGCCTCTTCTTCAACGTCGCCTTGACATCGATCTCGGTCAGCACGCCAAAGCCCTCCTTCTGCAGTTCCTCGGTGACACGCTGCACTGCCTGCTCGAAACCACCCTTCACCTTCACATTGAAACCGTACATCGCGTGCTCCTGTGACCAATTGCATTCAACCTGGAAAAAGCGGTTCACCACGAAGGACACGAAGGACACAAAGGACACAAAGCAAACCCAAGAGTTACTTTGTTGCAGCGCTTCACCCCCCGGGTGAAGTGCTGCGAAAGCCGGAGTGTCTGTCTTTACCTTGGTGTCCTTCGTGTCCTTTGTGGTGAAAATGAGTTGTTAAAGTTCAACCAATAGCCCATCGACAGGCCGCCCTCAGGCGCGATACAGATCATCGCGGCGCAACGGCAGCGGCTGCGGCGCATGACTGTGTCCTGCCAGAATCTGATACACGCCCAGACTGCCCTGCTGGAAGTAATGCGCCGAGCCGGCCATATACAGGCGCCAGATACGCCGTACGATCGGGCCGACCAGCGCGTCGGCGCGCTCGCGGCTGGCCTCGAGCGCCTGCAGCCAGCGCCGCAGCGTCAAGGCATAGTGCGGGCGCAGGCCTTCGACGTCGAGGATCTCGAAGCCCGCCTGCTCCATGGCCGTTTGGACCGTGCTCACGCGGGTGAGTTCACCGTCGGGAAAGACATACCGGTTGATGAAGCGCTGACTGGCGCAGTCCACCCAACCGCAGTCGTTGGTGATGCCGTGGTTGAGGAACAGGCCGCCCGGTGCGAGCAGACGCTGCACCGCGCCGAAGTAGTTGGGGAAGTTCTTCACGCCGATGTGCTCGAACATGCCCACGCTGACGATGCGGTCATAGTGGGCGTCGGGCGGCAGGTCGCGGTAGTCCCGCAACTCGATGCGCACGCGCTCGGCAAAGCCCGCGCGTGCGATGCGTTCGCGGGCGTGATCGCACTGCGCCTCGCTCAGGGTGATGCCGTGCACCTCAACGCCATAATTACGTGCCGCCCACAGCGCCAGTGCGCCCCAGCCGCAGCCGATATCCAGCAGGTGCTGACCGGGTTCGAGACGCAGCTTGCGGCAGAGATAGTCGAGCTTGTCGCGCTGCGCTTCCGCCAACGACTGGGTGGTGTCGCGGAAATAGGCGCAGGAATACACCATCTCCGGATCGAGCCACAGGCGGTAGAAGTCGTTGGAGACATCATAGTGATGGCGGATGCTCGCCGTGCCGTTGGCGCGCGCCGTGCCGTCGGCCTGTGACGTCTTCAGCGCCGCGTACGAGTCCGCGCGCGGCAGGCGCAAGGCATTGAACGCCAACCGCAGACGCTCCCACCGTCCGGGCTGGCTGCGTTCCAGGAAATCGACGATATCAAAGGCGATGTCCATCCGGCCGTCGACCTCGACCGCACCCAGCAGATAGGCCTCGCCCAGACGCACCAGATCGCCGCGCAGGAACAGATCGCGCAAGGGGTCAGGGTGGCGGAAGGTCAGGGTCGCGGGTGCATCGGCGCCCCCACGGACATAGCTGCCGTCCCACAGCCGGACGGCGACCGGACCGCTGTAGCCGCGTAGTAAGGCATGCAACAGTCTGCGCCCCACTTCGACGGGGGCCTCGACGGGTGCCTCGATTGGCAGCCCGATCGGGGCGGTCGTGAATTCATCCAGAGATTTATGCAGTTGCTTGTGTGCCGGCATCGTTATCCCTCCGTTGTCTCGTCGCCTGTGCAGGTTGTGCGACGGTCCATCTGTGGAGATAACTATAGACAAAAGACATCCAATGTCCGGCGGCGCGGGACCGAGGCAGACGGCGGGATTCCGGCGGTTGATGTGCGGAAAATGGTACGCCGCTCAGCGCGTATCGGTCAGACGACGCTGCGCCTCGCGGTATTTGGCTGCCGTCTTCGCGATGACTTCGGGGGGCAGTCTCGGACCGGGTGGGGTCTTGTCCCAGTCCAGCGTCTCCAGATAATCGCGCACGAACTGCTTGTCGAAGCTCGGCGGACTGACGCCCGGTCGATACGCCTCCACCGGCCAGAAGCGTGAGGAATCGGGCGTCAGCACCTCGTCGATCAGCACCACCCGGCCGGCGTCGTCCAGGCCGAACTCGAACTTGGTGTCGGCGATGATGATGCCGCGCGCCAGGGCATAGTCGGCCGCTTCCTGGTAGATGCGCAGGCTGATGTCACGCACCTGCGCGGCGATGTCCGCGCCGAGCAGGTCCTGTACCCGGGCGAAGTCGATGTTCTCGTCGTGGGTGCCGAGCTCCGCTTTGGTCGAGGGTGTGAAGAGGGGTTCCGGCAGGCGGTCGGCCAGCACCAGGCCGGTGGGCAGCGGGATGCCGCAGACCGCGCCGGTTCGCTGATAATCCTTCCAGCCCGAGCCGATGAGATAACCCCGCACAATCGCCTCCACCGGCAGCGCCTTGAGCCGCTGCACGACGATGGCGCGGCCCTCCACCTGGGCGCGCTCGGCGGGATCGGGCAGCACCTGCTCCAGTGGCAGGTCGACCAGATGGTTGAGCACGACGGCACGCATGCGGGCGAACCAGAAATTGGATACCGCGGTCAGCACCGCGCCCTTGCCGGGAATCGGCTCGGGCAGGATCACGTCGAAGGCCGACAGCCGATCGGTGGTGACGATCAGCAGCTTGTCGCCGTCCACGCCCCCGACCGCATAGACATCGCGCACCTTGCCGCGGTAGACCAGGGGAAGGCTCTTCAGGTCGGATTCGTACAGGGACGCTTGCATGCCGCCGCTCCGCGCTGTGGTGTGGTAGGGGAAAGCGCTGCATTGTACCGCAGGGGCGGGGAGTGAGGCGTTAGGTGTTAGGCGTGAGGCGTAAAAACAAAAACCTTTTATGGCCACGGAAGCACACGGAAAAACACGGAAAAGGGTATTGTAAAAAACCGGTTATTCGGGGGCCGCACGCTGCCATGACCAGCCACCACCTACACGGAAGAACCTACAGCCACTGTATTATCATAACTAGCTGTAATTAATGAAATAATTCCCCATCCATAAAAATACAGCCGCAGCCTGGGAACCTCGTACAGTCTCATCCGAGGGCGTAGGGTGCGTCGGCGCCAGCGACGCACCGTGGCGTGGAATTTTGGTGCGTCAGGCTACGCCTCGACGCACCCTACGACCTGGGCTTTTACAAGAGCATTTTTTCCGTGTTTTTCCGTGTGCTTCCGTGGCCATAAAAGGTTTTTGCCTTTACGCCTCCCGCCTCACGCCTCACGCCTTACCCCTCACGCCTCACTCCCCGCCCCTGATCTGCTAAAATCCGCCGTTTCCGCGGTCCCACCGACCCGGCAGAGGGCGCCAACCACATGAGCAAAACACCCCGCATCGGTCTGGTCATGGGCAGTAACAGCGACTGGGAGGTCATGCGGCACGCCGCCGCCATGCTGGAACAGCTCGGCATCGGCTACGAGACCCGCGTGGTCTCGGCCCATCGCACCCCGGACCTGCTGTTCGACTATGCCGCCACGGCGCGCAGCCGCGGTCTGGCCTGCATCATTGCCGGCGCCGGCGGTGCGGCACACCTGCCGGGTATGCTGGCGGCCAAGACCCTCCTGCCGGTGCTGGGTGTGCCGGTGCCCTCGCGCTACCTCAAGGGCCTGGACTCCTTGTTGTCCATCGTCCAGATGCCCAAGGGCGTGCCGGTCGCGACCTTTGCCATCGGCGCGGCGGGCGCGGCCAATGCCGCGCTGTATGCGGCCCAGATCCTGGCGCTCGGGGACAGCGCCGTCGCCGCCCGGCTGGAGGGTCTGCGCAAGGACCAGGAACAGGTCGTCCTCGCGATGAAACTGCCGCCGGAATCTGCCCCACCGTGATCCTGCCGGGGGCCACGCCATGATCCTACCGGGAGCTACGCCGTGATCCTACCGGGTGCCACCCTGGGCGTCCTCGGCGGGGGTCAGCTCGGCCGCATGTTCGCCCTGGCGGCGCGGGCGATGGGCTATCGCGTCATGGTCCTGGACCCGGACCCGGCCAGTCCGGCCGGCGCCGTCGCCGATACCCACCTGCAGGCCGACTACCAGGACAGCGCCGCGCTGGCCCGCATGGGCGCGGAATGCGCCGCTGTCACCACCGAGTGGGAGAGCGTGCCGGCCGCCACCCTGGAGACCCTGGCCGCGCACTGCCCGGTGCGTCCGGGCGCAGCCGCCGTGGCCGTGGCCCGCGACCGTATCCGCGAGAAGACCTTCGTGCGCGATCTGGGGCTCGCCACCGCGCCGTTCTTTGCCATTCACCGGGAGGCCGACCTCGCCGCCGCCATGGCCGGTCTGCGCCTGCCCGCGCTGCTGAAGACCGCCACCCTGGGGTACGACGGCAAGGGCCAGACCACCGTGAACGATCTCGATCAGGCACACGCCGCCTTCGCCCGGATCGGTGCGCACCCCTGCGTGCTGGAGGAAAAAGTCGACCTGGCCCAGGAACTGTCGGTGATCCTGGCGCGCGGCGCCAACGGCGAGACGGTCTTCTACCCGATCGGCGAGAACGTCCACCGCAACGGCATCCTGCACACCACACGCGTGCCGGGCCGCGTCGCGCCGGCCGTGGCCGAGCTCGCCACCGGCATGGCGCGGCGCGTCGCCGAGGCACTGGATTACATCGGCGTGCTCGCCGTGGAGCTGTTCTTCACCACCGCGGGTGAACTGCTGATCAACGAAATGGCGCCGCGCCCGCACAACAGCGGGCACTTCAGCCTGGATGCCTGCGTCACCTCGCAGTTCGAACAGCAGGTGCGGGCCTTGTGCGGCCTGCCGCTGGGTTCCACGCGGCTACTGACGCCGGTGACCATGCTCAACGTATTGGGCGACCTGTGGGGCGAGCGCCAGCCCGGGTGGCAGGCCGTGTTCGCCCAGCCCGAGGTGAAGCTGCACCTCTATGGCAAGCGCGAGACGCGGGCGGGACGCAAGATGGGGCACATCAACGTACTCGGCGAAGACGCCGATGCAAACTTCGAACTCGCCGAACAGCTGTTCGCGACCTTGAGCGCGGTCGCCGCATCGTAGTACACGGCGGCGCCGCAGTGCATCTTGCTGGCTACGTCTTGCTGTGCCACTGCCGCCACACTGCCACGCTCAGCGTCAACAGCGTCAGCGGCGCGACGAAGAACAGCACCCCGGCGGTGAAGCTTTCCAGTTGCGGGTATTTCGCCGCCGCAGCCACCAGAAACGTGGTGTAGAGCACGTAGTAGCCGAGGAACAGCAGACCCTTCCAACGCGCAATGGAGTAGCCGGTGAAGAAGATCGGCAGACAGGCGACGGCGGTGGCGATCATGATCGGGATGTCGAAGCGCAGGGCGGACGGTGCGACATTTACGCCGTCGGGGGCCACCAGTGCCGCCAGCCCCAGCACCGAGAGGATATTGAACAGGTTGCTGCCGACGATATTGCCTACAGCGAGGTCGCGCTCGCCCTTGATGCTCGCCATCACCGAGGTTGCCACCTCGGGCAGCGAGGTCCCGGCGGCTACGATGGTCAGGGCAATCACCAGTTCACTCACCCCGAAGGCGCGGGCGATATCGACTGCCGCGTCGACCAGCCAGTGCGCCCCCAGCACCAATAGGAACAGCCCGCCGACGATGTAACCCACATCGAGCAGATAACTGCCCGGCGTGCGCGGCTGCGCATCAACTGTGTCCCCGGAAGATGTGTCCGCAGCTGCCGCCGCGGCCGTCTGTGATTCCCGACGGCCTTGCACGATGGCTAACAGCGTGTAGATCACAATGCCGGTGAACAGCAGCGCACCGTCGAGGCGACCGATCCTGCCGTCCAGTGCCAGCAACAGCATGAGCACCGACGCACCGACCATCAATGGCACATCGATGCGCACCAGCCGCTGTGACACCACCAATGGTGTGATCGCGGCCGACAGCCCGAGGATGAACAGCACATTGAAGATGTTGCTGCCGACCACGTTACCGATGGCGATATCTGCGCCGGCCTGACCACTCAGGGCGGAACGCACACTCACCGCCAGCTCCGGCGCACTGGTACCGAACGCGACCACCGTCAGGCCGATGATCAGTGGCGACACGCCGATCGCGGCAGCCAGCTGCGACGCGCCACGCACCAACACCTCGGCGCCGCCCGTGAGCAACACCAGGCCGAGGATGAACATCACCACGACTGACAAATCCATAGGTATTTTTTCCCAAGTGCCCCGGATACGCCGTGCGCGTACCCTCAGACCTGGGGTACGTGCACGAGTTCTTCGGTCTCTTTCAAAATGAAGTCGTGGAAGGCCTGTGCCACTGTCGACAGACGCTTCCCCGAGCGATGCACAATGTACCACTCGCGCAACACCGGGAAACCCTCCACGTTCAGCACCACGAGACGCTTGAGAGCAAGCTCCATCTCCAGGGTGTGCACCGACAGCAGCGCGAGTCCCAGGCCGGCCTCGACGCCCTGCTTGATGGCCTCGGTGCCGCTCATCTCGATGGGCGTGGTCGGGGTCAAACCCTTCTCGGCGAACACGCGCTCCATCAGCGAGCGGGTACCGGAGCCCTGTTCGCGCATCAGAAAGGCCTCGCCCTGCAGCCACTCCAACGGCACCTGCGTCGCCGTGGCGAGCGGATGCGAGGGCGGCGCGATCACCACCAGCGGGTTGGGCATGAAGCCCTCCGCCACCAGATCCAGGCCCTCGGGCGGCATGCCCATGATGACGAGATCGGCCTGGTTCTCGCCGAGCGCACGGATCAGACCGGCGCGGTTGGTGACGTCCAGGCTGACGCTGACGTCCGGATGGCGCTTGCGGAACGCCGCCCACAGGCGCGGTACGAAATAGTTGGCGGTGCTCGCCACGGTGATGTTCAGACGCCCGCGCTTGAGGCCCCGCATCTCCTCGAACACCTGTTCGGCCTCGGCCAGCAGCAGGGTGATGGAACGGCTGTAGCGCTGCAGTTCCTGGCCGGCCTCGGTGAGGTACACGCGTTTGCCCAGCAGCTCGAACAACGGCACCCCGGTAGCCTGCTCCAATTGTTTGATCTGCATGGAGACGGCCGGCTGCGTCAGGTGCAGCTCCTCGGCGGCCTTGGTGAAGCTCAGATGACGTGCAACGGCCTCGAAGATCGTGAGCTGACGGAAGGTGAGATTCATGCTGTCTGCCGGGTGGACTGTGGGCGACGTCCGCTCGGCGTTATCGCCGGCGCCAGGCTCGTGCCTCAGCAGCTACTTATAATGATCCATGGCGGTGACGTCCAGTGCGGACGGCCACTGATTTTCACTTTACTTCATCGGCTGCGCACGTCAAAATCGCTTCACCCCGGCGCCGATACGATGCAGCCAGGGCAACCTCCAGAGTGAACGGAATCTATGGCAGCTCATATGCCAGCAGGTCCACTGTCGAATGGCGCGTTGGCGTTTTTCCGCGAATTTCTGAAACACCCCCTGCAGATCGGCTCGTTCATTCCGAGCTCACGCTTCCTCGAACAGCGTGTGCTGGGGGTGTCCGGCATCGGTGCGGCCCGCACGGTCGTCGAACTCGGTGCCGGTACCGGCGGCACCACCCGGGCGATCCTGCAGGCGATGGCGCCGCAGGCGCGGCTGCTGACGATCGAGATCAACCCACGCTTCCATCGGTTGGTGAGCGGTATCGAGGATCCGCGGCTCATTGCCCATCTGGGCAGTGCCTGTGATCTGGAGGGTATTCTCGCGCAACACGAGCTGGGCGCCCCCGACGTGGTGATCTCCGGCATCCCGTTCTCCACCATGAGCCCGCATCTGGGATCCCAGGTACTCGCGGCGATCTCCGCCCAACTGGCCCCCAGCGGTCGTTTCGTCGCCTACCAGTGGAGCAACCGCGTGGCCTCGTTGTGCCGCCCCTACCTGGGCCGCGAACGCATGGCGCTGGAACTGCTCAATATCCCGCCCATGCGGGTCTATCAATGGGAGAAGGCCGTCGCCGAAGCCGATGCCGGCCGCGGTGGCTAGCAGGCTACACTCGTTCGTCAGGTCACCCCGTTCCCGTCGTCGGCCACCCCCGGGGTGCCGCCCTCCACCGCAATATAATCGATGCTGATACGGTCGCCCGCGACCGGCCGGAACCAGCTGTCGGCGAATGCCCGGTGGGCCGGATGGTCGCGGTACGTGGGGATCACGGCCTCACCGGCGAAGCGCACCAGCCAGCAATGCCGATATTTCGCGTCGGGGGTCACCGCATCGCCGGTGAACACCCGGCGCACGCCGGGTATGGTGGCGAGGACCTCGCGCCCCTCGCGCATGATATCCGGTACCCGCTCGCGCGCACCCTCCGCGACGTTGTAGACGATGAGATGCTCGACCTCGCGCCAGGGCCGTGCCGCGGCGAGCACCTCGTCCGCCCGCCCCGCCGCGCCCCACAGTTCGGTGCAGCGTTCGACCTCGGCGGCGATGGCCGCGCGCACATCCTGCACCAGCCCCGTGTACCCGGCGCGCGGATCAGCCGCGGCCCGCGCGCGCACGCTGGCGGCGGCGGCATCGGCCAGCGCCGTATAGTAATTGATCTTGGCCACACCACGCCCGATCAGCGCGCGGAACTGCGCATCGCTCAGGCCGGTGCCGCCGTGGATCACCAGCGGGATACCGAGCCGCTCATTGATCGCCGCGAGCCGCTCGAAATCCAGCCGCGGCTCGCCGTGCAGGCGGCCGTGCACCGTGCCGATCGACACGGCGAGAAAATCCACGCCGGTGCGCCGCACGTAGTCGGCGGCCTCCGCGGGC
>Ga0172382_10008907_pt1 | contig 13830 bp, 14 predicted proteins | sample Leawel138RmetaG_FD_122245 | JGI IMG/M metagenome (GOLD analysis project Ga0172382, IMG submission 122245) | Leachate microbial communities from a municipal landfill in Southern Ontario, Canada - Leachate well 138R metaG | ecosystem: Engineered > Solid waste > Landfill > Unclassified | place...
ATAGAGTAGCGTGTCTTACGTTCATGCATATCTTAGGTATACAGCACAGAACAGGCTTTGTCAAGAGGACCGCCTTTCATCCCCTCCCCTGAAGGAGAGGGGTCTTCCCGGCGAAGTTATAAAAAGCGGCGCTGTGTGGGCAATGAGGAATACAATCCCGATAAATGGAAAATTTTATATCGAGACATCCCTATCGGACGGACTGATAAATATCGCAGCAGAATTGCGGCCGGACAGGGTCACAATAGTTCCGGAGGAAACCGGCGAAAAAGCATCAAACACTCTCGATATCAAAAAGGAATTCGCGGATATCAAGAACATTGTCGAATTGCTCCATGTTCAGGGTATACCGGTATGCCTTTCGGTGGAGCCCGATAGAGAGGCAATTGACCTCGCGAAAGGATGCGGCGCCGACTTCATAGAGATTTGCACCGCTGCATACAGCAAAACCTCGGATAAAGCCGAGATCGAAAAAGAAATTGACAGGATATACAGGGCGTCAGAACATGCCGCCGGCATAAGGATAAAAATCAACGCCGGAGGTGGGCTCAACTACAGAAATGTTGTGCCTATTTTACATGCCAGAGAACTCCTCGAGTTGAATATCGGTCGTGCAATACTATCGAGATCTGATTCCGTCGGGTTATCGAAAGCGGTACAGGAAATGATGGACGTGCTGGATTAACATTTTCCGGCAGGATGATTATACCATGCTTCCTCGAGACAACAGGCACGGCGTCGCTGCGCCTTCAGGGGGCATTTCACGTCTCAAATTCACACTTTTAAGGACGTCCCGGTCCTTCAGGGCCAAGATATTGGCATGCTCAAGGACGTCCCCAGTACTTCCCTTATTCCCGGAAACTCTCCAGTCTGCTTCGCCTTTGAGGGTGCCGCAGCTTTTTCAGGGCCTTTGCCTCGATCTGGCGGATGCGCTCACGGGTCAATCCAAACAGGTTTCCCACTTCTTCCAGGGTATAATCGGTCGCTTCGCCAATGCCGAGCCGCATCCTGACGACCTTTTCTTCCCGGGGTGTGAGCGTTGATAAAACTAAATCTATCTGTTCCTTGAGAGAGACGTCTATAAACTCCGCAAGAGGTGAAGGCGCGTCGGGGTCCGCTATAAAGTCGCCGAGCGTGGATTCATTATCTCCAATCGCGGTTTCGATCGACACGGGCGAACCGGAGATCTTCATGGTCTTCCTGACCTTCTCCACGGTGAGTCCGGTTTTACGTGAGATATCCTCGGCGATGGGGTTGTCTCCCAACTCTTGAAAGAGAGCCGTGGCCGCCTTGTTTATCTTGTTTTTGGTTTCCAGTACATGGACCGGTATCCTGATCGTGCGTCCATGGTCTGCGATTGCCCGGGTAATGGCCTGCCTGATCCACCATGTTGAGTATGTGGAGAATTTATAACCTTTCTCATAATCAAATTTTTCCGCAGCCTTCATGAGCCCCATATTGCCTTCCTGGATAAGGTCAAGGAAAGATAGTCCCCGATTCTGGTACCTTCTTGCAACGTTGATCACCAGCCTCAAGTTTGCCTGAACGAGTTTGTTCCTGATGATCTTCAGTCTATTTTCGATCTCGCCGAGCTCCGACAGTTTCATTTTTGTAACGGCCGCCTCGCCATCGCTCATCAGCCGCGCCTGTCGCGTGATCTTCCTGGCGATCGCGGCCAGAACCTTCTTGTTGAGCCTTAGATCAAGAAGGAGCCTCTCCATCTTATTGTTCATCCTGCCCGGTCTTACGGTATGGTCATCGTTGCCGGTTCTTCTTTCGTCTGCCGGCACCTCTCTTTTCTCGAGAAGTCTTGCTATTCTATTTATGGTAAGGATAGTCTTTTTTCTATATTTCTCCCTGTCTGCGTCCGTACAACCTGTTTCGTGAGCCTTCTTTACTATGTCGAAAACATTAAGGCTCCCCTCTTTGACCTGCCTGCCTATCTCCAGAAGCTCATCGATGGCCTCCGGCATGCTGAACAATATATTCATGGCCTCTTTGTCGGCTTCTTCAGCCATCTTCCCTATATAACGCTCTTCTTCGGCCGAGAGAAGTGAAATATGGTTCATGTCCTTCAGATATGCCCCGATTATGTTGTTGGCTGTTTCCGAATCCGAATAGTCTTTTTCATCTGTGTCTGTTGCCGGCCTTGACCAGGCAGACCCCCGTATGGTTTCGACGGGGTCGGCACCGGATTCGGGAAAAAGATCGTACGCTTCGTTTTGATCGTGAAAAAAAGGATCGTCAGGCGATGAATTGCCCGCCCCGCCAGGCCCGAACACATCTTCCTCGATTCCCGGCCCCGGCATAGCTCTTGTCTTGATAACGAAATGTATTGTCATTTTCACCTCAACAATTCAGGAAAAACTAAGGTAAAAATTTCATAATTAATGCTCGAACACCACTATTTCTGGAGCCTCGGTTATTGCCGGTTTGGCCGGTTCTGCCGATTTCCCGGGCTTCTTCTTTCCCGCCCTTTTTCCCGCCGGCATTTTTGACTCCATCTTCACGATCTTCATGCTCAGACCTAAAAGCTGGGCCGTAAGGCGGCTGATCACGTTGACCTGTATGTCGTTGGCCACCATGGTCTTGAGAACTTCCAGTTTCGCGTTCGCATCATCGAGAAGTTTCCGTGATTCATTTACCGATTTGCGTTCGACGCATGCTGTTATCCGGGTTGCAAGATTCTCGATGGTTTCCCTGGCTTTGATGAATTCTTCAATGGTCGTCATTGTTTATTCCTTCTTATTCTGGTTTGCCGATGGCCGTTTTCCATTCCTGTTGACCTCCCATGCCTCTCGTGCACAACCGGCCCTTAAGACCCGCGTCTGCACTCACATGCCCAACCCTTAAGATAATAGGCCCATATTAGCCTCTTCGTTTATTGTGACCGGTCGTTGTCTTTTTACTGCCCGCCCCCTTGATAAGAGAAGAAGACGGCGCGCCTTTGCGGATACGTTGATTCTCTCAAAACCTGTGAGCGATCGACCCAAGAAGAATGTGTCGAAGACAGGGTTAACGGTGTGTGTAACTAAAACATACCACAGGAAATAATATAAAGATACGGATAAGTGGGGCGCAGGCAGGCTTTCATCACAAATGGGCCGCGCATGTCTTCCGAAAATAGGATCCATAGATAAGGCATGTGATGGAGGATTGAAAAAAGCGGGCCTGCGTTGTGCAGGCCCGCCCGGGATGCCTTAGCTCTTCACCACGTTTGACGCGGCGGGCCCTTTGGGGCTGTTCACTACGTCAAAACTGACGCTCTCGCCCTCCGCGAGGGATTTGAAGCCGCTGTCCTTGATCGCGGAATAATGTACGAAAACATCCGCGCCGTCCTCTTTGGTGATAAAACCGAAACCCTTTGAATCGTTGAACCATTTCACAGTTCCTTTTGTCATATCGACATACCTCTGTTATTAAGATTTGAAGCGGGAAAATAAGTTATGAAGAGACGACAAAAACGGATATTTCTGCGGTAGCTACTAACGGATAGTCCCTATACTTCAGTGCGATAGTATCGCACAATTGCGCGATAATTGCAATGAGAATGAATATGCACCATTCTGCCCCGGACAATCCCGGCATCATTGCATGTAGACCTTTTGAACCGTTTGGGGGTATCCCGAGAAAACAAGAAATGCCAAATTCCAAGATCTCCATGCAATACCCCAACAAATTAGCGATTAATGGCGAAAGGAAAAAGCGGCATTAGAAAATAACTTTTTTTCTCGGGAACGTCCCGCAACCCGCGTCATTCCATAACCGGGTCCCTTGAAGTGCGATGCGTGTTCACTATAAGGAACATTCTTGGCCTTCGAACCGCAGATAGTGACGCCGAGCCCGTTTTACCAATGATACGAGTTTTCGCTTGACTTGCGTTATGTACAATGATATATACCGACCGTTATATACAACTAGATATAAGGACGCGTGCATCCCAGTGAACATGGAGGTCTTTAACAGGACAGGTCGGGAATTGATGTTGTCGATAGCGGTGCACATCCTTGTTCTCGGAGCTGTCGTGGTCTTCGGGCATAACCTCGGCAGGTCGGGGGATGCAGTTGTTGTGTATCTGACCGATGAGGCGCCGGGGGGAAGCCCGGGTCCTCAATTGAAGCCGGCCGGCAGCCCGGGAGCCGCCCGTCCCGGTCCCGTCAAAAAGAAAACGGCCGTATCGGCACGGTCCATTAAAAAAGACGACTCCCCGCCGGCACAGACGGCCCCGACCTGGGACAACGAGCGGGAGCCGGGCCCTTCGGGGCCGGCCAACACAGCCGGAGCATCGGTGCGATCCGGCACAGACGGCACAGGCAGCGGGCCGGGTTCCGGCGGCGCAGGCCACGGCGGGGGTACCGGGCGCGGCAGCGGAAGCGGCACGGGGACGGCGCATATGAATACCAGATACCTGCGGGAGCATTTTGCATACATTCGTGATGCCGTCATGCGTCACCTTGTTTATCCCGCGGTGGCGAAAAGGAACGGATGGAGCGGCAGGGTGACCGTTTCGTTTATTATCAGGGAGAACGGCCTCGTTGAAAAGGCGCGGGTCATCAAGAGTTCGGGTTACGACATCCTAGACAGCAATGCGATCAAGACCATCATGGATGTGCAGCCCTTCCCGAAACCGCCCGTGAAGGCGGAGCTTGTCCTGCCCATCGTCTACAAACTCGATTAAGAGCCCGGAGGACAAAGCGCGGTTCCGCATACCGGATTCACTGGGCAGGACCGGACCGGCAAATATAAAGGAAGCATTGAATTGAGGACGCACCCCGTACGACTGGCAGCCATGTTCCCATGAATGATAAAGGCCCCGCTGGAAGCGGAGCTCAGGGACTTCGCAAGCGGCATGAAAACGCCGGACAATTCCGGATTGGCTTATATGAACGCCTATTCCCATCACGGTTATTTTGAAGATATGAAATTCGCGGAAAATGCAGATCAGCTGCCGGAGATAATGGCGTTTCTCGGGTTCGGGTCCTTTTTCCGGAAACCCTTCAGGGAGCTCTTTGTCGATGCGGGGGTCTTCGAGACCGTGCCGTCCGCGCGTCCCGGCCGGTCCCTTGAAAACGCGGGCTTCCTGGACCCGATGGGTCGTTATTCGGTCATTGCCGTCAACCCCATGGTCATGGTGGCCGACCATGCGAAGCTTAAAGGAAGACCCCTGCCGTCACGCTGGAGCGACATCCTGGAACCCGAATATGAAAGGTCGGTCGGGGTTGTGGGCCGGGAAGGGTCGTTCAATGAGACTCTTTCCCTTGCCCTGTACAAGGAATCCGGCATGCAGGGAATTGAAAGGCTCCGCCGGGCAGTCGGCTTTGCCGGGCACCCTGCCCAGATGGTGAAAATGGCCGGGACGAATCACCCTGACGCGCCTGCCATAAACGTCATCGACTATTTTTTCGCGAAGATGGTCCGGCACCAGGAGCGCATCACGATCATATGGCCCGAAGACGGAGCGCTGGCGGTCCCCTTTGTCGCATTGGTCAAGAGGAGCGTTCACCGGGAACCGGTCTGTGATTTCTTGACAGGACGCACCATGGCCCGCATCTGCTCGGATGCATACTTCTACCCCGTTTACGGCGATCTGCCGGCGGACCTTCCCTCCCCGGACAGGCTCAAGTGGCCGGGTTGGGAATACGTAAGAGACAACGTGGAACGGATCGCTGACCACGTGCGGGAAAGCGCATGCGCGGCCCGCGAAGGAGGCACGGATTGCGGATCATAACAGTCTCCGGCCCGCCGTCGTCCGGCAAGACCGGCGTCCTGATAAAGACGATTGGACATCTCGCGCAAAGCGGGCAGACGTCCGGCATCGTCAAGTTCGACTGCGTTTCCACGATAGATGAGGCCCTGTACAGGACGGCGGGAATCAAGGCCAAGATAGGCCTTTCGGGGCAGATCTGCCCGGACCATTTCTTCGTGAGCAACCTTCACCGGTGTTTTCAGTGGGGGCTCGAGCAGGGTTTCGACTTCCTTTTCGCGGAGACTGCGGGCCTGTGCAACCGGTGCGCGCCGCACATCAGGGGCATCCTTGCCGTGTGTGTCCTTGACAACCTGAGCGGCATGAACACGCCGTGGAAGATCGGCCCGATGCTGCGCCTTGCCGATCTCGTGGTGATCACAAAAAGTGACCTGGTGTCACAGGCCGAGAAGGAGGTCTTTCTCTTCCGCACGAGACAGGTCAACGGCCGAGCAACCGTGCTTCATGTCAACGGATTGACCGGCCAGGGAAGCGCCGAGCTCGCATCGTTCTTTCTGGAGGCGGATGAGACCGACCGTATGGACACCTCGAAGCTGCGCTCGTCCATGCCGGCCGCGGTGTGCTCCTATTGTCTCGGCCAGACCGAGATCAGCAGCCGGTTCCAGATGGGGAACGTAAAGAGAATGAATTTCGAAGAACAGGGATAACCACCGGAGGAGTTGAGGGACATATGAACAGTGACGTCGTGACACGTCCGGTCAAAACGGTATGCGAGGATTATCCGGACTTATATGACTTCTTCCATTCAACGGGCCTGCCGCGTCCTGCCGACAATGTCTCGATGCTGGAATACGCGGCGCTTCTTGAAGAAGAGATACTCGAGGACAGGGGGTTCATCCGGTCGGACCTGGTCCGCTACTTCCTGGATTATGTTGCCGGCCTTCAGAAGGCGTTCGCCTCGGACGAAGCGGCGATCGGGTCCCTTCAGATAACCGCGGGACGGGATAAGTCGGGCGTGCGCGAGAACGCAGGCCTTGTCCTCAAACCCGGCGACATTGTCGCTGTCGTCGGACCGACCGGTTCGGGGAAAAGCCGCCTCCTCGCGGATATCGAATGGATGGCGCAGGCAGATACGCAGACGGGACGCCGGGTATTGATCGACGAGAGGCCGGTGGACCCGAAGCGGCGCCATTCTTCGGAGAGAAAGCTCGTTGCGCAGCTGTCGCAAAATATGAACTTCATTGCGGATATGTCTGTGGGCGAGTTCATAACGATGCATGCCGGGGCGCGCGGGATAAAGGATGCCGGCGAACTTGGCCACCAGGTCATAGCCACGGCAAACACGATAGCTGGGGAGCCCATCGAGGCCGGGACGAAGGTCACGTCGCTAAGCGGGGGGCAGTCGCGGGCCTTCATGATCGCAGACACGGCTATCATCGGCCAGTCCCCCGTCATCCTTATCGACGAGATCGAAAATGCCGGCATTGACCGACGGGCGGCGCTCGACCTGCTCGTAAAAAAGCGCAAGATCATCCTGATCGCCACCCATGATCCCGTTCTCGCCCTTATGGCCGACCGGCGGGTCGTATTGAGGAATGGCGGGATTAGGGACGTCATCACGACGAGCCCCGCGGAAAAGGAGAACCTTGAGGCGCTGCAAAGGATAGACGGCGCGATCACGGCGATACGAAACGATATCCGCGACGCAAAAAGGATCGAGGCTCCCTTTGGAGAATGGCTCCCGGGACAGCGATGAACAAATGAGTTGAAAAGAGGGGAAGGATATGAAAAGAGTTCTGGTCTGTATTGCAGCTGTGACGGTATTTCTGTTTTCAGGCATTGCGTATTCGGAGGACAGCAAACAAAAGCCGAACGTGAACCTCGACGAGATCGTCGTCAAGGACAAGAGGGTGCGGGATTTTGTCGAGATCGACGTAAAAGCGCCGACGACCCAGGAGATCATTCCCAAGGAAATGATAAACACCCTCCTCAACGAGGCGCAGACGGGTTCGTACAAGGCGCTCGAGATGCTGCCGTCGACGAATGTCCAGACGGGAGACGCCTACGGCCTCGCCCTCGGCAAGACGCTTCGCCTTCGGGGCGCCTTTCAGGGCGACGAGTTCTTGAGGAACATAGAAGGTTTGCCGGTCTCGAGCCACGGGGGCGGAGGGGATTTCATCGATTTCGAGAACATCGAGTCGATCAACGTGTACCGGGGGGCCATGCCGGTCGTCCGGAGCTTCGGCGTGCGGAACATGACGGGGGGCATGGATCTCTCGATCTTGTGGCCGAAGGACAAGATGGGCGCGACGCTCAAGCAGAGCGTCGGCTCGTATAATTTCACGCGGACTTACGCGCGGGTGGATACGGGCAACCTCCCGACGAACACGAAGATATTCGGCTCTTTCTCGACGACCTCCGCCGACAAGTGGCGCGGGAAGGGCGGGCAGCCGGAAAACCGGTACAATTTCGAGATGGGCCTGTCCCAGAAGCTCGGGGAGAATGCAAAATTCGAGATATTCGGGGTCTATCACGAGCTCAACCAGCATGATTTCCGCGCCCTCACATACGAACAGGCAAGCCGCTTGAGCGTTTGGGGCAAGTATGACTACACCCGGACCCTGACCGGGAACCCCGCGGTGGACCAGTATTACTATGATTTCACGCGCCAGTCATACAAGGACACGATGTTCCTCGCAAACATCGAGGCGAAGCTCCCAGGGAACAGCAAGCTTACCATTAAGCCCTACTACTGGCAGAACGTTGGATACAGGTACATCGGCGGAGGCAACGGGTACAGGTGGCTGGCGACCCAGCCGCAGCAGTACGGTTTCACCGGCCAGTATGATTTCTCGATAAAGCCGGTCAACCTTTCCGTGGGGTACTGGTATCAGGCCATGGTGGACGGCCTGCCGCCACCGCTCGCCCAGAAGCGGTATACGCTCAACCCTACGACCGCAGGCAACAGGAGTGTCACATTCGCAGGCTGGTCATCTTTGAGGAAGGTTGACAACCGCAACTATCATGCACCGTACATTGCGGCCGACACGACGTGGGGGAAGACCACCTTTACCGGGTCGCTGAAATATACGTACCAGCAGGACCCCTCTCAGACCTTCTACAAGACGGCAGGGCTGCCCGACGTCTCGTACGACAGGGTGTTCGACTATAACCCGGCGGTCGATCCGGAAATGAAGATACGCAGGCGCGTGTGGCGTTTCTGGGAACCGTCCTTTTCGATCAACCACGCCTTCGATAAGAACATGACCGCTTATTTTGCGTACGGCACGGGGTACCAGTTCAATTCGTGGAACGGGCAGGCGACGGCCTATTCGAACAACAAGGCCAAATTCCAGGCGGCAGGCATCTCCTTCGACCAGTTATGGAACCAGCTCAAGCCCGAGCGCCTTGACAATTTCGACCTCGGTTTCCGCTACAAGGGCAAGATATTCAGCATTGCCCCGACGATATACTACTCGCTCGACAAGAACAAGGTCGTGACCGTCTACGACGCCGCGGTGGGCGCGCCCTACCTGCAGAGCGGCGCGGATGCGACATCCTACGGCGCCGAGCTCGAGGTTACCATACAGCCGCCCATGCCCGTGCCGGGCGATCTCATGATCTACCTTTCAGGGTCATACAACAGCTACGAGTTCGACGACAACATAAGGAACGCCAGCAACAACACCGTTCGCTGCAAAGGGAAGCAGATCCCCGATACCCCGAAGTACATGGGAAAGCTCGGGGTCACATATTCCTATAAGGGGTTCTCGATCACGCCCATGCTCCGCTATCTCGGCGAGCGCTACGGGGATGTCGAAAATGAGAAAAAAATCGATGCGTACGAGGTCCTCGACCTCCACATGTCATACAACACCGGGAAGGTTTCGATGTTCGAGGATATCAAGTTCACGCTCAGCCTCATCAACCTTCTGGACAAGCAGTACATAGGGCTTATCAATACGTCGGATTTCACGCTTTCGAATTCGACGAGCTATTATCCGGGCGCGCCTTTCACCATGATGGGCGGCGTCACGATGAAGTTCTAGACAGCCGGGTTACAGGCGGTGGGTATGTTAGACAGAGGCACGTGGTGGTACAAAGCAGCCTGTGGAGTTCTTCTCATCATCGTCGCTATGACCGCTTCGGGCATGCAAAGCGCGCATGCCCGGGTCATGGTCGACATGGCGGGACGCACCGTAACGATACACGATGCGAAAAGGGTGTGGCCCGCCTACCCGCCCGTGATGCACCTTGTGTACGCAATCGACCCGAACCTCCTGGCCGGGTGGACGATGCCCGTTCCCGACAGCCGGTACATCCGTGTACCGGACCGGAACCTGCCCGTCGTGGGCGGCTGGTTCGGGCAGCGCACGCCGAACATTGAGAGCCTGATCGCGCTTAAGCCCGACCTTGCGCTGGCATGGGACCAGACTGTCGCGGCAAGACCGGACATGGTCGAGAAACTGAATAAGCTCAATATACCCGTCGTGGCCGTGCGTATTTTCCGCCTTTCCGATTACCCCGACGCCTTCCGGTTCCTGGGCGATGTGCTCGAAAGGAGACAGAGGGCGGAGAAGCTGGCCGTGGAGATTGAACAGACGATCAGGCGCATGAAGCAATTCAGCAGCCAGGTCCCGAACGAAAAAAAGGTCTCCGTCTATTTCGCCTTAGGCCCCGACGGCCTCACGAACGACTGCGACCACATGCCGTTCCTCGACGAGGCCATCCAGCTTGCCGGGGGACGGAATGTGTACCGGTGCACCCCCAACACCCGGACGATCGGGAAAAAGATCGACAGGGAGCGCCTGCTGATGCTCAATCCCGATGTGATAGTCACGCAGGACAGGATATTCTTTTCAAAGGTGTATTCCGACGCGCAGCTCAAGATGATCAAGGCCGTGAAAGACCGCAGGGTCTACCTGGTGCCGAACACTCCGTTCAACTGGCTCAACTACCCGCCCACCTACATGCGCTCGCTGGGCGTCAGGTGGCTCGCAAAAACGCTTTATCCCGACCTGTACCGTCCGGACATAAAGAAGGAAACGAAACAGTTCTTCAAGCTCTTCCTCAACGTGGATATAAGCGAGAAGGAGGCCGGGGAGATCCTTATGATGAAATGACACCGCCGCCGTTTGACGGTCGGGGATGTCATTTCCGTAGCTCATGGACAAATTGATGCAAGATGGAAAATATGTGCACGCAATTATAAGCCTTGTACGCTACCAAACCTAATCGGGCAACAGGCCGTTGAAACTTGAAACTTGAAACATGAAGCTATATCCTTTACCATGGAGGCATTACATGGGACTAAAAGAAAGAGTTGAAGAGGAAATAGTCCGCTTAAACCCGCGGTTGATGGAGCTTGCCCAGGGAGAAGTGGCGCTGATCTCCATCGATGAAGAGACAGCCACCGTCACCGTACGAGTGTTTCGCGGAATTCTTATTGCTAACGGGATCAACGCCTGCAGCCTGTGGGCCGACCAATTATTGAAAAAGGCGATCCCTGAGATCCGCGACGTAAGGTGCATCTGGGGGCCTCTGCCCAATGATAATTGTGATACTTCGGATTGAACCGGCCAACTGGAAGCTCGAGTGCCGTGGCCTCACGATACGGAACGTGGGAAGGTTCAGTCTTCACCTCTCCCGTCCCGTAGAGGGAGAGATAAAGACCGTCACCATCCGCCGGTCCTCCACAGGCAGGTGGTACGCCTCCTTCTCCTGTGACAGTGTCCCGGAGAAGGCCCTTTTGCCCACAGGGAAGGATGTCGGGATCGACGTGAGCGTCCGTTCCTTCTGCGTCGACTCCGACGGCGGTACAGTACAGAACCCGAGGTTCCTTTATGAGTCGGAGAAGCTTCTCCGCCGACGTCAGCGGGTCCTCTCCCTCGACAGGGACCATAACGCAGCCCTGAATATCAGAATCCTGCCCCCTTCAGGGGACGGGAGTGTCAAAACATCTTGAGAGGTGTAACATGGAACTGAGACAAAAGGTTGAGCAGGAGATACAGCGTTTGAACCCCCGGTGGGAGGAACTGGGCAGGGGGGAGGTCGAATTGATCTCTGTAGATGAAGAGAAAGCCACCGTGACCTTGCGGATATATGGAGGCCGTCTTCACTGATGCGGGCATAACGCCCTCAGTTTGTGGGCTGACAAACTGTTGAAGGAGACAATTCCCGAGATTCGCGAGGTGATAACAATCGAGAGGCCGTGATCTCCATAACCCGGAATATAGCGGAAGGCCATGAACGCGGCGGCAGCCAGGAATTTGCCCATTTCCTTTTAATGGCCCAAGGGTCATCTGGCGAAGTACGTTCCCAGCTATGGCACTCGACCTCGGATATATAGAAAAAGAAAATGCGAAGCCCTGGTCAACGTCTTTAAAAACCTCAGCCGCATGATCAGTAATTTCATAAAATTCCTGAAAAACTCCGACCTGAAAGGCGTGAAATACAAAAAACCTCCAGCAAATTAGTTTTTTGCTCTGTCCGCGTAAGCCCGGGACCTTTTGGGGCCCCTATTCAAACTGAGGATTATTCTTTTGCCTGAAACTTGAAACCTGAAACTCGAGACCAACTGGCACGGCCGCCGAGCCAGTTGACAATTCTGGTTCCCTCGGCTATACACAATTAATAAGACAGGGATTTTATCGGTAAGCGGGTTGTTTGCAGAGAGAAGTACGTAAAGTCAGGAGGGCCCGATATGTGGGAGAACATAACCGCTGATAGGTGCGAAAAGTACATCGAACGTTACTTCGGAAAAAAAGGCAAAACAGGCGAGCCGAAGCCAGCCATTACGATATCACGTGCCGAAGGGGCAGGGGGGTTCACTGTTTCCTCAGAACTTTCCCGGTACTTGCAAGAAAAGACGACAGCACACGAAGAATGGACGGTCTTCGATCAGATGCTCGTCACCAAGGTGCTCGAGGTGTTCGGTCTCAAGGGTGTAGGCCAATTCATGAAAGAAGAGCATAAAGGCACGGTAACCGACGCGTTCGAGGAGTTCATAGGCTTGCATCCGTCGACATGGAGCCTTGTCGAGCGGACAAACGCCACGATACTGCGCCTTGCACAGATAGGAAACTGTATCCTTGTAGGAAGGGGCGGGAACCTTGTTACGAAGGATATGCCCAATGTCTTTCATGTCCGCCTTGTCGGGTCTTTTGAAAAGAGAGTGGAGCAGGCCATGAAGGCCTTCAACTACGACCAGAAGACGGCTGCCAAATATGTACAGAAGAAGGATCACGGCCGGAAACGCTACGTCAAGGACAACTTCGATGCGGATATCGAAGATCCGCTGCTATACCATATCGTGATAAATACGGATCTTGTCACATACGAGGAAGCGGCGCGAATTATAGGCAGTGAGGTCATATTCCGGCATAACCTGGATGCACCGGCGAAGCCGGAGATAATGACCGGTCACCGGGCCGCGGTCTTTTAGGCCCGCGGGTTAAAAGCCGCCTTCGGTGGCGTTTCAGGTCTCAAGGGAAAATAATTGTCCCAAAAAAACTGAAAGGCATTGGATTTCTGGCTTTCGCCGGAATGCTGTTTGTGTTTATATGTTTCATGTGTCGAACTGGCCATCCGAGGTATGCCAGCCTTTTTCCTGAAACTCGAAACATGAGACCTGAAACGGCCCGCAGGATACGGGCCTCGATGACATGACGAACCGTCATTCCATAAATTGCAATAACTGTGGATTTGGCCTGCCATGCCCAACGTGGGGATTCTTCTACGTTACCGACGATAACGGGAACCGGTTAGCCCTTGCGGGTGAACTGGAAAGCACGACCATCGCCAATACGATCGGGATCAGCGAAGATGCTATTGTGGGCTGTGTCTTCTCCCCGGAGCGCAACGGGGAAGCTATCCAGCTGATGCAAGAAAGAGTTGGCTACAATTCGTTCTTTCTGTGCCTCACATGTCTTGAACGGTGTGCCCTGGATCAAAAAAGGGATATACTTCAATGCCCTTCGTGCGGGTCGTCCGATGTCAGGACGTTCATCCAATTGATAGACACTGCCTGTCCGAGATGCAGGAAAGGAACAATACGGGAAACAGTCCCGTAAAGAGAAGGGTTCCGAGTTTTTCACATTTCTATTAAAAACAAAACCGGATCACGG
>Ga0172382_10008908_pt1 | contig 13829 bp, 8 predicted proteins | sample Leawel138RmetaG_FD_122245 | JGI IMG/M metagenome (GOLD analysis project Ga0172382, IMG submission 122245) | Leachate microbial communities from a municipal landfill in Southern Ontario, Canada - Leachate well 138R metaG | ecosystem: Engineered > Solid waste > Landfill > Unclassified | place...
GTTTCAAGCTCATCTCGCTCCGCTTTGGTTAGTGTTACTTTGTACTTGATCATAATCACCTCTCTATTGTGAGGCAATTATTCTCAACCCATACGACTTGTCAAGCTTGACATGACACTAGGTGATAAAGAGGAATCTGAGTATTATTATAAAGAATTTATCAAAGCATACAAGAAGGATTAGCCGTGAGTGTTTTTATAATAAGTTTAGACAATTATGCGATAACGTTATTATAGATGAGAATGACCTTGTCCCCGGAATTAACACCAGCCGCAGAGTGGCACAATTACATTTGACAAATTAATGTCACCTCTGATTAGCCTTGGTTTCCGATGATTTGACAAAAGAATGTCACAAACTGAGGGATTTTCTGCCATTTTGTCAAACGAGTGTCACAATTTGACATTTCAGGTGTCACTTCTTACTGAGCGAATCGAAGGCTTTTCGAACGTCCCTCTTGCTTGCCGCCTTATGTCTCCCTTATGTTTATAAAGCCAAACATAAGCCACACATAGTTTTAGGGCTTTGATGGGTGTTTTTCACAAGACTCGTTCTATAATAATGATAGCTGCCTTGAGGCTTAGTTTTAAATCACACCCAAAGAGTCAGGCGGCGACCAGTATGACAAATCCGCATGAGCTATTTTTTGCGCAGAGATACTTGGGACTGCTATTGAGATAAAACTTACCAAGGTCATAAAAACAATGTTCAAATAGCTTGACACAAATAGAGAGTTTGATTTAGTGTAAATGATGTTAAGAATAAAGCAAAAAAAGGACTAAGACATGAATTTGACACAAGATCGTGTCCAGTTGATACAAAAACTGGAGGAGATTCGCAATACAAAAGCATTGCTCTACATCACTGGTGACAGACCTGGCTGGGAAACGCAGGTACACCAAGAGGTCCTTGGTCATTTTGCAAAGCATTTAGAGTTGATGATTGATAAATCCAAAGTTCCGCGAATATCGTTATATTTATACACTCGAGGTGGCAACACCCTTGCTGCATGGAGTATTATCAGCCTAGTCAGGCAATATTGCGAAGAACTTGAGATAATTGTGCCATCGAAAGCTCATAGCGCGGGTACTCTTATGTGTCTGGGATCATCCAAAATTGTTATGACAAAGCAATCGACTCTCGGCCCCATCGATCCCAACATTAATACACCTCTTAATCCACCAATTCCTACTGTCCCTGGTCAGACCTTTCCAGTTAGTGTCGAAGCAATCAACGGATATATTGAGCTCGTTAAAAAGGAATTTGGTATAACTGATAATAACGCACTTGTCGACGTTGTTAAAGTTCTATCAGACAAGATACATCCGTTAGTACTTGGAGAAGTTTATAGGGCAAGAGCCCAGATTAAGATGCTTGCAAAAAAATTACTGGCACTTCATTTACCTCAAGCTGATGAGGATAAAATTGATAGAATTGTTAGTTTCCTTTGTACCGATTCTGGTAGCCATGATTATACGATAAACCTTGTCGATGCAAGAGAACTTGGATTGAATATTGAAGAAGCAGATAAGCCCAATCGGGAGATTATTAACGGCATATTTTCAACAGTTTCAGAAGATTTAGAACTGGATGTACCTTTCGATCCAATTAGATTGCTCGGGCCAAACGACACAGCTAAATATTGCAACAAAAGAGCAATAATTCAGAGTATATATGGTGGTCAAGTATCTTTTATTACTGAGGGTATGTTAACATTGAGCAATGACAACGGTAATAATATCGTAAGGGAAAATCGAGCTTTTGAAGGATGGAGAAATGAGCAATAACTCAAGCAGCCAGCGTATGATTTCCAATACAGCTAAACAAATTGGATATATCAATTATTCTAATAGTTCCGACAGGTTTTCGGGATTTTTTACCTATAAACAGGATTTTATAAGTAGACTGTTTACCTTACCTGCTCTCAAAAGACCAAATCAAATAACAAAAGCTGCCATAGAAGAAACAAGGGAACTAGACAAATGCACTAGATTCGACACGATTAATGACCTATTTAATGATCTAGAGAATTGAATTGCTTCAGATTTTTCGGACTTCCCGATTTAAGCGGGATTTTAAGAACTATCAGTATAATGAGGGTCTTAAAGACTTGTTGTGGGAGATTATTGATTCATTAAGAAATGAAAGACCTCTACCGGCGAATTACAGAGACCACCAATTAAAAGGAGAGTTTAGTATGTGTAGAGAATGCCATATCACACCTGATATTTTACTAATTTACAGAATTGAGAATTCATCATTATTTCTAATCAGAATGGGCTCACATTCTGATTTATTTTAGCGGCATAAATACATGTTGAGACTTGCACTGATTCTGGATGATTTGACAATTTGCTGTCACAAACTGAGGTCATTTCGGCTATTTTGTCAAACGGATATCTCAATTTGACATTCAGGTGTCACTTATAAACGTCATTTCATAATTACACCTGCCATTTTGCATCCGGGCTCCTCCGCCCCATCCCTCTCCCCACCTGCCTTCCAGACCCATCCATATTTTTCCTTGACAGTATGGTGTAAATCAAATTTACAGTAACATGTCAAGTGATTGACAGAGGATAGAGGAAAAATGAAAGACAAATTGACTTTTCAGTTGCGCGACTTCATCGTCCAGCGTTTTCCGCTTGCCAGGCTGCTTGGCAGTTTGAAGGACCAGGATTCCAGTCACCTGGTGGAAATCATCGGTGGCAGCGGCAGCGGCAAATCCTATTTGGTGAAGCCCTTGCTCGAAGGTTTGCAAGATTCCCAGAGCCGGGTGAATCGCTATTCCCCGCGTGTGTTTGCCTTCAACCAGTTCATCCCCGTGCTGCGGCAAATCTGCGATGTGGATGAAACACTTTTGGAGGAGCTTTTCGAGGAAAACAGACAGCATTTCCGCACCGGCCGCAAGTATGATTTCTTCTATTTCCTGACCGAGCGCTTGAACCAGAAAAAGCTGCTGAAACCCTGCGCCCTGATTATCGACGATGGCGACGCGCTGGATTCCTACACCCGTGATTACCTGCAATATCTGGTGCAATACGCGCCCGACGCCGGCATCCAAATCATTATCCTCTCCCAAAAGCGGCTGTTTTCATTTTCCCAAAGCGAAAGTGTTCCCGCGCTCAGCGTTGACGACCTGCAAAAGCTGGTCCACAATGTGTTTTCCGAAGAGGAACTGGGCTATGTGACCGAAAGCGAAATCCTGCACCAGCTCTCCGACGGAAACCTTTTGGTGGTGGAAAGCATCATCGCCCAGATGTTGTCTGGGAAAAAGCCGAAATTTGACCTCACCCCCTTCCTGGACAAGAGCCACGACCCCCAGCAGATTTATATGGACACCCTGGAAAGCCTCAGCGAAAGCCAGCGTCAGTTGCTTTTGGCGATGTTTGTTTTGGATGGCGGCTTGAGCGCGGCACAGGTTCGCGCCTTCGGATGGGGCAAAAGCCATAAAAAAGACCTCGAAATCCTGGAAGAACGCGGCTTGGCAAGCTGTTTGGAAGACGGCTGTCTGGTTCAAAAGAAAAAATCGCTCAAAATCTGGCTGGAGCAAAATCCAGAGGCGCTTTCCGGTGAATTTTTGGAAAAACTGAAAAAACTGATGGAAGATGAGGAGGAACACCTCCAAACCCTGATCCGGCTTTTGATGCGCCAGAAGAAATACGTCGCCGCTCCCTTTGAGGGTCTCATCGGCGAATTGGAAACGCTTTGTGACCACGACAAGCTTTTGGAGCTCTACCGCTATCAACTCAAACAGACCAAAAAACCCGCGCTGAAACTGGCTTTGCAGCAAAAAATCGCCGAGGCTCACAGCGGGTTGAACCAATTGGACGAAGCGGGCGAACACCTGCGCCAAGCGCTTCACATCTGCACGGAACACTCCCTCCCCGCTGAAGAAACGGTTCATAAGCTTGCTTCGAACCTCTTCGTGGCAAACAGCACCGCCTTCGCGCTGGAAATCATCCGAAAATTCGCCCCGCAAAACATCGACCCCATCTGGCACGCGAAAATCCTGCTGCTCAAAGCCGACATCCTGGCTGAAACTGAGGAATATGACGCCGCGATTACGATTTTGGAGGATATCACCCGCCAGGTTGGGCCCATCGACGACAAAACCCAGCGCTGGACGATTCAGGGTGAAGCCAGAAAAATCAAGGGTAAAATCCACTATTACGTGAACGAATGGGAACAGAGCGAAGAGGCTTTCAAAGAAGCTGAAAACTATTACAACCTCGCCAAAGACAGCCGCGGCCTGGCTGCGATTTTCAACAATCTGGCGGTTCTCTATATGTTCCAGGGCGATTGGGAACGCAGCGAAACCTATTTCCTCCGCAGCCTGGAATTGGAGCAAAAGCTCTTCAACCTCAACGGTATCTCCGTCTGTTACAACAACTTGGGCAGCCTGATGGACGACACGGGCGACACCGCCAAAGCCCTGAAATATCTGGAACAGGCTCTCAAGCTGCAAAAAATGCTGAACGAGCCCTATAACATCACCAATATCTACAACAATATCGGTGTGACCCTGATGGATCATGGCGAATATGATGAAGCGGAAGATTCGCTGCAAAAGTCTCTGCAAACCGGCATCGACTTTGGTTTTTACCGCAATATCGTGGCATCGCTGAACAACCTCGGCGCGCTCCAATTCAAAAAAGGTGACTGGGCGCAGTCCATCGCGCTTTATGAACAAGCCATCAAAAAAAGTGAGGAAAACAACTTCACGGAAGGGCTGCTGCGTTCCTTCAGCAATCTGGGCGAGGTTTATGAAAAACAGGACGAGCTGAACCTGGCTTACGACCTCTGTTTCAAAGGTTTGGAGCTGCTTCCCGCCGTCAGCGACGACTATATCAAAGCCGAATTGCATGGCAACCTGGGCAGCGTGCTCACCAAGCTGCGAAAATTCAAGGAAGCCTATTCATACCTGGTGGAAAGCCTCGATTTTTTCAAATCCATCAACGCCCGGGACAAGATTGTGGAAGGCTTTTTGAAGCAGGCTTACTATTTCATTCTGACCAGAAACAGCGAAAGCGCGGATTATTATCTGAACCAAGCGCTCAAGATGGCTACAGAACAGCACCGCCGTTTCGATATCGGAAAAGCCCACTATCTGCGCGCACTTTTGGAACGAAAAAACCTGGAATCCGCCAAGCAAAACCTCCACGAAGCCATCGAGATTTTTGTGGAAACCTCCAGCATCTACGAGCTTTCCCTGGCAAATTATGAACTGGCGGAAGTGCTCTACGAGCTCGAGGACTGGGAAAAAGCGCTGGAAATCCTCAAAGCGAACAAGAAAGTGATTCAGCAGTATGGCTCCATCAAGCTTTTGGAAAAAAACGACATCCTGAAGGACAAAATCTCGCGGGAATATGCCGCCCAAATGAAGGACGTGCAATTTGAGGAAAACCTGCTGAATCAATTCTATGAAATCACCCAAAAGCTCAACAGCCTCACGGATTTGGAAGTTTTAACCGAGCACGCGCTGGACAGCCTGATAGAGATTTCGGAAGCCGATGGTGGAATTTTGTGTCTGCATGGAAATGAAACCCTGCCCGACGCTTGGGACTACAAACTTTTCCGAAACTTCTCCCATGACAGCCAATTTTATGACGACTTTATGAACGCCTGCTCCCGCTCCTACCGCGAAAACGAGATTGAAAACCACAAACAGCCCCATTTCGCGCCCTCTTTCAATCATATTTTGGTCCTCCCGCTCGCCATCCGCAGCGACGTTTTGGGCGTGGTTTTGCTCTTCAGCAAAAGCGGTTCCCACTATTTTTCCGAGCGCATCGTGAATCTGCTCAGCGCGCTTGCCAACCAGGTTATCGTGATCATCGAAAATGTGCGTTCTGCCAGCCTGGAAAAGACCCACGCCACCATTCGCGAACAGCTTTTATCGGATAATCTCTACGCCAATATCATCGGCAAAAGCCCTGAAATGCAGAAAATCTTTGAAATCATCGAAAAGGTGAAGGACACGCCCACCACGGTGCTCTTGGAAGGACCCAGCGGAACAGGTAAAGAATTGATAGCCCGTGCTTTGCACTATGGCAGCCGCAGACGGAACAAGGCTTTTGTGGCGCAATATTGTGGCGCGCTGCCGGAAACCCTGTTGGAAAGCGAACTTTTCGGTCACGTGAAAGGCTCCTTCACCGGCGCCGCCTACGACAAAAAAGGTCTGTTCGAAATCGCCGACAGCGGCACCTTCTTCCTGGATGAGATTGCCGATATCAGTCAAAGCACCCAGGCAAAGCTGTTGCGCTTTTTGCAGGAAGGCGAAGTGAAGCGGGTGGGCTCCACCAAAACGGAAAAGGTGAATGTCCGCGTGGTTTGCGCCACAAACGTTTCCCTGGAAGAAAAGGTGAAATCTGGGGATTTCAGACTGGATCTATATTACAGGCTGAACGTCATCCGCATCCGGGTTCCCTCTTTGAAAGAACGCACCGGAGATGTGCCTCTGCTCGCCATCCACTTTTTGGATAAATACAACACCCGCATGGAAAAAGAGTTGCAAGGTTTCAGTGATGACGCCATGAAGGTTTTGGAAGGCTACGAATGGCCTGGAAACGTGCGTCAGCTCGAAAACGAGATCGAACGCGCCGTGACCTTGGTGGAACCGGGCTCCATCATCCGCGCCAGCGATTTTTCGGACGAAGTTCGCCGCTACATCGAAAATCAAAAAACCATCAGCATGCTCACAGGGCGTAAAACCCTGAAGGAAGCTTTGGAAGAGCTGGAGAGGGACATGATTCTGGCGGCAATGGAAGCAACGGATTGGAACCAAACTCAGGCGGCGAAGGATCTGGGAATTTCGCGCCAGGGTTTAATCCAAAAACTGAAGCGCTTCAACCTGGACAAAGACGACAACTAAAGGATTGACCCACTTGGAAAAACACGACCCACCCTCCTTGCGTGAAAAACTGAATTTCACCGCCATCGACGCCGAAACCACGGGCCTGAATCCCAAAAAAGATGAAATTATCGAACTGGCAGCCGTTCGTTTTCGCGCTGGCGAACCGGTTGAACGCTTTTCCACCCTCGTGAGACCCAAACGAGACATCCCAAAATTCATCCAATTTCTCACCCATATCAACCCGGAAGACCTGAAAAACGCTCCCAGAGTCAGTGAAGCCATCCGGAATTTCTTCGATTTTATCGGCACAGACCAGCTTGTGGGACATAACGTCGGTTTTGATTTTGGTTTCATCAACCACCATTCCGACCTTACCGGAGGTCCGCAAATTGATGCCCCGGCGTGGGATACGGTGGAAATATCCCGGGTGTGGTTTCCCTATTCCAGCGACCACAAACTTGGCACCCAAGCCCAAAATTTTGGCATCGACCTGCAAAACGCGCATCGCGCCCAGGCGGACGCTGAGGCTTCCGGACTGCTTTTGGTGAAAATGAGCGAACACATTATTGACCATTATCCACTGCTCACCAACGCCCGGCTTTTGGATTTGGCAACCCAGGCCCAGATGGAAAATTCGCTCTATCACTTCCTGCGCATGATTGTGGAACATCAACGGCGAACCGCACTGTCCGCAAGGCCTCCCCGCCCTCCGGATGTGTTGAAACCCAACGTGGTGGAAAACAAAGTCTTGGAAGCAAGGCTGGATATTGAAAAGGTTTTTGGGGAAGATGGACTGCTTTCCACGCGGTTTCCAAATTTCGAATTCCGCTCCGGACAGCTTGAAATGGCGGAGCTCATCAATTCCTGTTTCCAAGACGAAAAACATCTGGCGGTGGAAGCCGGAACCGGTGTGGGTAAAAGCTTTGCCTATCTGGTTCCCTCGCTTGATTTTGCCAATAAAAAATCCACCAAGGTGGTGGTTTCAACCAACACAAAAAACCTGCAGGAACAGCTTTTTCACAAAGACCTCCCCCAGCTAAAATCCATGCTGCCTCTGCCTTTCAAAGCCGCACTGGTGAAAGGCCGCGAAAACTATGTCTGCGAAAGGCGTTGGGAGGAATTTTTGATGGAACAAACCAAGGGCCTCAGCGTTTGGGACGCCATGGGTTTGCTCTATCTTTTCATCTGGAAAATGCTCACCAAGTCTGGAGACGTGAGCGAAAACTCTTCCTTCGATCGCAAACGCTTCGGTTCTGTTTGGCGTAAAGTGTGTTCAGACAGATATTTATGCGCGGGCAGAAAATGTCCCCACGCCTCAAAATGCTATGTCATGACTCTGCGCAAACACATCGAAACCTCCACCCTGGTGGTCACGAACCATTCCCAGCTTCTGGCGGATATGCAGATGGAAAACAGCACCCTGGGAGAATACAGCTATCTGGTTGTGGATGAAGCACATAACCTGATGGCAACCGCTGCCAAAAACCTGGGTTTGGAGCTATCCTATCCCGATGTGGCAGGCCAATTGAACCAATTTTGCCAAACCCAGAGACGCCGACGCAGTGGTTTTATCCACCAACTGGAGCAGATGATGGCAAAAAGCGTGGTCGGCGTGGCGCCAAAAGAGTATATCAGCCTGTTGTGCAACGATTTGGCGGAATTGACCGAACAAATCCGCGCCACAATTTTGGAGCTTTACAAAGAGGCGCAGGATCGCTGTGACGAAAAGGCAAATTATGGCAAGCTCAGGATCCGTGATACCGGTGAATTTCCCAAATTATACAAGCTGCTGACCTCTCTCACCTCGGATTGGAAAAACCTCATGAAGCAAATCACGGCTTTGGGCAACGTTTTCAACAGCCTGAACAGCAAACAGGTCCCCAGCTATGACAGCCTGGCAGAGGCTTTGGCGTCTTTCATCAACCGTTTTTCCGAAACCGAGGGCGCGCTGTTGAGGCTGGCAAATCCGGATTTGGACAACAACGCCCTCTGGATTGAAAATATCCGTCGCGGTGAAGGCAAAATGCCCACCTCCGCACTGTGTTACGCGCCGGTGGATGTTTCAAGTCAGCTCCACACAATGCTTTACAGCACTGTCCCCAGCATTGTGTTCACCTCCGCCACCCTGGCTTTGCGTGGCTCATTCAGATATTTCTTCGGTCAAAGCGGGCTCAGCCTGGTTTCCCCTGAAAAGCTGGAAGCCCACATTGTGGATTCACCTTTCGATTATGATGCCCAAACACGGCTAATGATTGCCAGTTTTTTGCCCGAACCCAAAGACCGTTTTTTCATGAATCAAGCCCTGGGCAGCCTGCAACAAATCCTGACCAGCACGGATGTGGGCACGATGATCCTCTTCACCAGCTATCGTGATCTGAACAGCGTTTACGAGCATCTCGGCGAAGAACTTTACCGACGCCAAAGACCTTTTTTCGCTCAAGGCATCGCGGCGAGCCGCAGCTCCATGCTCCAGGAATTCAAACGCCACAAAAACGCTGTCCTGCTGGGCACAAGCTCGTTTTGGGAGGGTGTGGACATTCAGGGCGAATCCCTTTCTCTGCTCATTCTGTTCAAACTTCCCTTCCAAGTTCCATCCGAACCTGTGGTTGAGGCTCTGATTGACAAGCTTGAGCGCGAAAAAAAGGATTCTTTCCAGCATTATATGCTGCCCAACGCGCTGCTCAGGCTGAGACAGGGTTTTGGAAGGCTCATCCGGGGAAAAAGTGACCGCGGCATCGTGCTCATCATGGATTCCCGTGTTTCAAACAAAAATTACGGAACCTATTTTAAACAGGTTTTGCCCGCCAAAGCCCAGGAACTCAGAAGTGAACTGGAGCTGCTCAGCGAGGTAAGCCGCTTTTTCAACATTTCCTAAAATCAAGGAGACCACCCTGAAAACATTGATTCAATCACACTTTCCGGATTTGGTTGCCAACGGCGCCATTCGTTTTGAAGAACCCCTTTCGGGGCATTGCAGCTTCCAGATTGGCGGCCCCGCTGAAGTCTTTTGCGAACCTGAAAACGTAACGCATCTTATTGAGATGATTTCTTTTGCCCTGCATAATCGTATAAATTACTTTATCTTGGGCAAGGGATCCAATGTTTTGATAAGCGATAAGGGCATGGAAGGGATGGTTGTCCACACCGGCAGGCTGAACCGCATCGAGCGGGATGAACACTGCATCAGCGCGCAATGTGGAGCCAGTTTGAAAGACCTCTGTGTTTTTGCCCAGGAAAACGGTTTGTCCGGGCTGGAATTTGCCTCCGGTATTCCCGGAAGCGTTGGTGGCGCTGTGTTTATGAACGCTGGCGCCTACGGTGGTGAAATCAAGGATGTTCTTCATTTCAGCAAATATCTGGAGCCCACCCAGGAAGGACTGAAAAACTTTGCCTCCGTGAAGCATCTCAAAGCGGAGGACCACCTCTTTGGCTATCGCAGCAGCGTGTTTCAAAATAGCGGTTTCATCCACCTCAGCAGCTTGTTTCAGCTTCGCGAGGAGGATCCCAAAGCCATTATTGCGCGCATGCAGGAGCTTGACTTTGAACGCAATTCCAAACAGCCCATGGATTTACCCAGCGGCGGTTCGGCTTTTAAACGCCCTTCGGGACATTTTGCGGGAAAATTGATTGATGATTGTGAACTCCGTGGTTTTCAGATTGGCGGAGCTGCCATTTCCCAAAAACATTGTGGTTTCATTGTCAATCTCGGTGGAGCCACGGCTGTGGATGTCCAAGCGCTCATTTCTCACGTGCAAGATACTGTTATGGAGCGCTTTGGGGTCAAATTGGAACCCGAACTTCGTCTCATTGGTCGCCAATGAATAAAAACGCTTCCCGCATTTGGCTGCCCCTGCTTTTTCTGGTTCTGATTCTGGGGCTTTGGCAATTTATCAGTTCCAAAGCCACGATTGCCTTTTGGGTTTTGCCCTCTCCGGTGGCGGTTTTACGCGTCTTTTGGCAACAGCCAGCCCTGCTTTGGACTCATCTTCGTCCCACCCTGATAGCCAGTGTTGCTGGCCTGCTTTTAGCCACCCTGCTGGGGGTAATAACCGCTTTGGGCATGCACGGCTCGCGTGTAATCCGGCAAATCCTTTATCCCTATCTGGTTGTCTCGCAGACTGTTCCCGTCATTTCTGTGGCGCCATTGGTCGTCTTGTGGTTTGGTTATGGCATTTCCGCGAAGATATTTGTCGTTGTTTTGATGTGCTTCTTCCCCATCGCGTTGGGACTTTTTGAAGGTCTCAAACAGGTTTCCCAGGAACAAATCCGACTTCTGCGTTCCATGGGCGCTGGAAAATGGATGATTTATCGTCATTTGAAGATACCCGCCTCTTTGCCGGCGTTTTTCACAGGATTAAGATTGGCAGCCACTTACAGCGTGATGGGAGCTGTGATTGGAGAATGGCTGGGTGGCGAGGCTGGGCTGGGAATCTATCTCACCCGCTCCACCAAATCTTTCCGCACCGAGCAGGTCTTCGCCGCGATTTTAATCATTATTCTGCTCAGTTTATTCCTTTTTGGCATCGTGGCGCTTCTGGACCGGCTCCTACTGGGTTGGCATTATAAAAAAATTGATGAATACGAGGATCCATCCCGCTAACCACAGCCCCCACCTGCTTCACTCTTGACTCTGGCTCAGGAGTAACCCCAGAGTCTCCCATCATCAACCCGATTCTTTTACGGGAAGGTCACGAGGCATGAGCAAGTTACTCCGGGGTCGGAGTCAAGAGCCAAGCAGCTCACCACTTCCAGGGAACCAAATAATCCTTGATTTCCTCGTTATAATAGCGGTCTGTCATGGTGGCAATGAAATCCCGCACTTGTTCGGCGGGTGAAAACCCTTCCAGATATTCGGGAATCTTGAAATCCAGGAAATGTTTGAAGATTTTGGAATTCCGGCGTTCCTTTCTGATGTCTTCCATATATTTATCAAACAGCAAACCCATGGTGTGGTTGATGATACGATTGGATTTCTTCACGTTTTCATCCGTGTAAATGTGTTCGTAGTTAAAGTCTTTCAGTTTCAGCATATAGTGTGAAGTCTCTTCGTCAAAGGCAATCCAATCCTGTTCGTGGCTGTTCACAATCACGCTTTTAATCAGAGTTTCGATAATATGGCTGTTGGTGTTGCCCAGTTTGTCGGTCACGTCTTTGGGCAAGTCTTCTCGTTTCAGCATGTTGAAGCGGATGGCGTCCTCGATGTCCTGCCCGATGTAGGCAATGGTGTCCGTGATGCGAACCACACAGCCTTCCAGCGTGGCAGGCATCCAGTTCACATGGATTCCGGCTTTTTTATTGCGGATATATTCCTGGATGCGCTCTTCAGTTTTATCCGGCTCCGGCTTCAGGACGGTGTTGTGAACTTCGCCATCGTGGGAAATTATGCCATCGCGAACCTGGAAGGTGAGGTTTAAGCCCTGCCCTTTGCGAGAAATGTGATCCACGATGTGCAGAGATTCCAAGTTGTGGTGAAATTGGCCAATTCCATGTTCTTCGCAGGATTTAGAAAGCGCCATTTCTCCGTCGTGACCAAATGGGGGATGCCCCAAATCGTGTCCCAAAGCGATGGCTTCGATGAGTTCGGTGTTCAGCCCCAGATATTTGCCAATGGTGCGTGAAATCTGAGACACGTAAGCGATGTGGAGATTGCGGTTGGTCATCTCCTCATCGATGAGATTGGTGAAAGAAAAAACCTGCGTTTTACCATGATAACGCCTGTAGGCGCCACTGTATAAAATGCGGTCACGATCCACGGCGAATTTTGTGCGCATATCGTCCGGCGTTTCTTCTTTCACGCGCCAGGCGTTTTCGTCTCGAAAAGCTCGCGGTCCAAGAGCGCATTGGCTTTTGGACCTGATTTCCGCGAAAATCCTGTTTAGTTTATCTTGCATTGTGGCTCCCAAATATTGTCTTATATAAATAATTTAAAATCCGTGGCAGGGAAAGCAAAGCTTTTCTGGCTAAAGCCCGGCTCTCACAACTCGAAAACCCACATAGTTATTCCAATTATAGGGTGTGAAGCAGAAATTTCTGAAAGAAACCCGGCAGCAATTGTAATAAAAATCCCAGGAGCCACCTCGGAGCATTCGATGTGTTCCAATTTCAGGTCCCCTGGGGTCCAAGCCTGGGCTGTTCTCATAGTAATCTTTATCATACCAATCCCAACACCACTCAAAAACGTTTCCACTCATATCGAAGATGCCCAGCTCGTTGGGGGGTTTTTTGCCCACTTCATGGGTTTTATCTTTGGAGTTTTCGTTGTACCAGGCAACGCTGCCCAGGTCGTCGGAACCGGAATAGGTGAAGCCGACGCTCAGCTCTCCCCCACGTGCGGCATATTCCCATTCGGCCTCGGTTGGCAGCCTGTAACCATTTGCGCTCCAGTCACAATGCACACTGTCACGGATAATTGTGTAACATGGTTTCAAGCTTTCCCGAATACTGCGCCGGTTGCAATATTCCACAGCTTCAAGCCAGGTCATCTGTTCCGCTGGCCTGTTTCCACCTTTGAATTTGGAAAGGTTGACTCCCATAACTTCCGCCCATTCATTTTGGGTGACCTGATATTTTCCAATCCAAAAAGGGGAGAGAGTAACTTCGTGAAAAGGCAGCTCATCTTCATAGCCTGCATCGGATCCCATCAAAAAAGTTCCACCTGCAACGAACACCATGTTTTCACGATAAACCCAGTTTTTGGGCGGGATCGGTTTCTGTAATACGGCACATCCAGATAGGATGAGTGTGGCGGCGGCAAAAAAGTATTTTAATGTTTTCGTTCCCATTTTTATCTCCCAGACCATTTGATACGCGGTGGGATTTCCCGTCAAGATTGTTTTTCAAAAGTGAACACAAAAAAGGCGTCAGCGATGGCGGCGACCTACTCTCCCACACAGTTGCCCATGCAGTACCATCGGCGCGAGCAGGCTTAACTTCTGTGTTCGGGATGGGAACAGGTGTGACCCCGCTGCTATGACCA
>Ga0172382_10008909_pt1 | contig 13826 bp, 15 predicted proteins | sample Leawel138RmetaG_FD_122245 | JGI IMG/M metagenome (GOLD analysis project Ga0172382, IMG submission 122245) | Leachate microbial communities from a municipal landfill in Southern Ontario, Canada - Leachate well 138R metaG | ecosystem: Engineered > Solid waste > Landfill > Unclassified | place...
ATATTTTCTCTTTAAAGTATTTCTGTTTCTTAACAAAGAATAAATGTTGGAATGATTTATCTTTATTAGAAACCTTTAAAGGAAATTTATCATCTTTATCAGAATAACTTTTAAAGACAATCTTATCAATATTCAAATATTCATTTAAATCCATTAAAGTTCCTCCATAAACTTTTCGTTAAAATAAAACATAGACCATCTTGATGGATATGTTTTTCTCAATTATAAAAAAAAATGATATTGCATTATTTATGCAATATCATTAATTTACCATTTCGCATTTTAAAAGCAATATTTTGATTTTCAAATATTGTTTTTAAATTTTCAATTGTCGTGTTTTCGTGTATTATCATAAAATCACATCAATTGTTTTTTTGCATTTTGTAATTCATTTTCAAAAATTTTTATAAAAATATCATTTGAATTTTTATAAGAATTTTGAATTTTTTGCATATCATCAAAAATATTTTTGTTTTTGATTTCATCAATAACAATATATTTTTTTGATGATTTATTTGTATTTTCATTTTTTTGTTTAAATATTTCATAATTCATTTTATCACATCATTTTATTTTATTATAAAAAAATATTATTATTATTTTATTAATAATATATTTTTTATTACAAAAAATATTTTTATATATAATATAACAAATACAATATAATTAATATTATAAAAATAATATTTATTTTGTATTTCAATAAATTTTATTTTTTGGAAAATAAAAAATATATTATATAAAACAATTTTATATTTTTTTATTAACAATTATTTTATAATTGTTATAAATATTATTATACAAAATGTTTATAAATGTTATCATTTTTTCATATACATAAAAATAATATTAACTCATTCACGAGAACAAATTAAGAAAATGATGTATAGTGAGGTTTTAACATTTTTGGTATGGTTTTTGAAAAGTTATACACATAGGTTTAAATATGTGTATTTGTTAATATGTTGTATGAAGAAGAAAAGGATTGATATTACTCTTGATATTGATTTGTTAAGTAATGCAAAAGATTATTGTGTTAGGGAAAACATTTATTTGTCTAATTTGTTGAATGATTTGTTGGAAAAGTATTTGAGGGATAATAAATGAATGCTGCTAATTATTCTCTTAGTAAAAAGGGTGAAACTGAAATGCTTGATTGTTTGTTTAACAAACACATGACTGTTAATCAGACTGTTAGAGAACTTGAAAAAATGGGAATTAGTAAAACTCAAACTGGTGTTATTAAGTTTAAACAAGATGTTATGAATCGTATCATGAAATCTGATAAGGCAGAGTTTATGATGGATTATATTCTTGATTCTTCTGACCGCGCAAAAATAGAGTTTAATGATTTAATGGAGCATACTAAAAAATTGTTAAAACAAGCTGAAGAAGAGAATAAGCCTATGCAACAGCTTGAGTTCATTAAAGAGATTAGGGCGCAAATTGAAACTGCTTTGAAAAGACAGGGTGAATTGAGTTCAACAATTAAACAATCAATTACTAATATACAGAATAATCAAGGGGCTACTACTTCTGAATTAATGGAACAAATGGAGAAGATTAAAATTAATTGGTTTAAAACTAGTGGTGCTGAACTTGTTGATGATAAAATAGTTTTTAATAATCCTCCTGCTGAAATGATTGACTTGTTTAAAAAGTGGAAGTTTTCTGAAGAATTTAGTCGTGCAAAGGTGATTGATGTTGGCGAACAATATTAATCTTGGAAGAAGAATTAATGATATTGAATTTTTGTCTGAATGTTCTGATCCTGCTTTTTTTATTGATAATGTTCTTGGTTATAAACCATCTGGGTTTCATAGAGAGATGGTTCAAGAAGCAATGAAGAATAGATTTTTGTTGATTGAAGTTCCTCGTGGACACGCTAAGACTACAATGATTTCTAAAGGTTATGCTACTTGGTTATTGTGGAAAGAAAGAGGAGTTGAAATTTGTTTGACTTCGTCAAGCATGAAACAATCAAAAAAGTTTTTAGCAGAAATAAAACAAATGATTACTGAAAACCCTTTTCTAAAACACCTTGTTCCTAGTGATAGGGATTTGTCTTGGAATAAAGAAGAAATGAAAACTACGAATGGAAATTATTTATATGTAAAACCTTTCAATGATTCTGCAAGAGGAATGCAACCACATTATATTATTTATGATGATATTTTAAGAATTGAAGACAGTAATACAACAGCTGAAGATAAGGAAGAAATATTTTGGTCAGTGTTTTTTCCAGCTGGACAAACTAATCGTTGCAAACACTTTGTAGTTGGAACTCCTGCTTTTGAAGGAGACTTGTTTGATAAAATTGAAAAAAACAGTATTGAAGATGGAGATTGGAAACATATTCATTATGCTTGTGTTGAAGTTGATTCTGCTGGAAATTGGGTAAAACCATTATGGCCTGAAAGATACACTCTTGAAGAATTAAAAAAAATTCAATCAATGATGTCTCCAATATTGTTTGCTAGAGAATACATGTGCTTTAGTGGAGATACCGAAATACATACACCAAATGGTGTTAAAGAAATACAAAAAGTATCTGTTGGAGATTTTGTTTTATCAGGTAGTTTTAAACAAAGAAAAGTATTATCAATATTTGAAAGAAATGTTGAAAAATATTATGAATTAAAATTGAATAAATATAACAAACCAATAAAGACAACTGAAGATCACCCATGGTATGTTATCAAAGATGGAAAAATAATTATAAAAAAAACAAAAGATTTAACAAATTTTGATGAAATAATAATGCCTTATAAAAAAGGTATAGAAAAAAATGATTCTGATTTAGCAACAATTTATGGGTGGTATTTAGCTGAAGGTAGTATAGGTGCAAAAGATAGATCAGTTGTATTTTATATGGCTACAAAAGAAAAAGAAAACATAAAAAAACTAATTAAATCATTAAAAAATAAAGGATATTCGCCAAAAAAATATAATTATAGAGATAAATCAGTAACGCCAATTACAATAAATTCACATTTACTTGTTAAAGAATTATTACATTATTTTGGAAGAGCTAAAAATAAACACATTGATTTTAAAATTCATGATTTTGATGTAAATTTTAAAATAAATTTACTTGAATCATATTTGAATGGAGATGGGTGTAAAACAAAAAATGGGTATGAGTGTTCATCAGTAAGCAAAAACCTTTCAGAAGGAATTGCAAGAATAGCAGAAAGCATTGGTTATGTTGTAAGTAGAGAATATGATTTAAAACAAGGAAAAGGTGGATTAGTTGATGGTAGAGAAATAAAAGGAAATGGATATTTTCATAGATTAAGAATTTATTTAAATAGTAGAACCACAAAAATACAAAATGGTTTTATTATTAATAAAATAAAATCAATAAAAAAAATATTATCACCATTAAATGTTTTTAACATTGAAGTAGATAACGAAAATAATTATATTGTTGGTAACGCATTAGTACATAATTGTGATCCTGCAAGTGCTGGTGGAGATGTTTATGATAAAGATAATCTTGCAAGAGCAATGGATCATAATCTTGATTTTAGTTTTGAAACACAAAAAGGAATGACTGTTATTGGACATGATGTTGCTTTTTCAAAATCTGTAAAAGCAGATTGGACTGTTCTTATCGTTTTAACTATTTGTGAAGAACCACATAAAATAATTCAATACATTGGAAAAGAAAAACAAGAAAGATTAATTGAAAACCCAATAATCATTAATAGAATTATAAGAAGAAAATCTGTTGATATTGAAGAAACAGAAAGAATTTATAACATTACAAAATCTTCAAGAATCATTATTGATAAATCAACTGGTGGAGTTTTAGTTGGTTCTGATTTAAGAGCTAAAGGAATGAATGTTGATGAACAAGATTTTGGTCCTACAAATAGACAACACATGTTGTTAAACTTGGCTAAAATAATTGATAGTGGAAGACTTGTAATTCCTTTTAAAAGTCCTTCAACAAAAATGATGGTTGATATTTTATTGAAAGAATTAAGAGGAATGCAAATTGGACAAACAAAATTAGGTAATCAAAATATTGTTTCAACAACTTCTCATGATGACATGGTTATGGCTTTAGCGTTAGCAATGAAACCAATTAATTCTTCTGTTAAATCTGAAACAAAATTAATTATTTCAAGCGATATTGATTTTAAACCAAAGACATTTATTGAATTTAAAAAAGATGATAAAACAACTAATAATTCTTTTTTTGAAAGAAAAACGGTTAAAATTCCTGGACTTTCAGATAATGTTTAAATATAAGTTGTTGTCATAAAATTAGTTATGGTTAAGTTTAAATATTTTAAAAATCTAAAAAAACAAGCCAATTCTATTTTTAAAAATCAATCAGAAAAAATAATTAGCACTTTAGAATTATTAGTAAATGTTGTTTGTTATGGGTTTGTTTTAAATTTAATATTGTTATCTTTTTTTAATTTTGATTTAAATTTTTTGAATTTATTTTCTCTTGGTTTTTCATGGTATTTTTTATCAGCAGAAATTCCAATAGTTGTTGAAAAATATAGAGGGCGACAACAATGAGAACAATTTCACAAATATTATCAAGGAATCCTTTTGAAACAACATCAAGAGAAAACAAAAATGAAAAAAGAGATTATGCTTCTGGTGGAGAACAAAAATCAAAAAGAATTGAATCAGACATTGTTAGGATTCCAAGAGAAGAATTAATGCAAGATTATGTAAGCGATTCAATAGTTTTTAATTCAATAAATAAATATACTCAAATCATAATGTCTGCTGGTTATCATTTTGAAGGAAGTGATGAATCAGTTAAAGGTGCTGAAACTTTTTTTAGAAACATTGGAGATTATGGTGGAGAAATAGATGATGAAATATTATTAGCTGATACTTTCAAACACCAATTTATTATTGGTGGTTGTTGGCATGAAAATATTTATAATAAAGCAGGAACAAAATTAGTTGATTTAGATTTAATTAATCCAACAACAATTGATTATGTAAGAGATGCAAGTGGAAAAGCATTGTTAGACAATTATGGAAATCCACTTGGTTATGTTCAATATCTTGGACTTGAAAATAATATTGATCAAAAATATGAAAATGAAATTCCTAAAGAAGCTGATGTTTCACAAAAACTTTTTTTACCACCATGGAAAGTAACACACTTTAAACTTTATACAATAGGAGATAATCTTGATGGGCTTGGAGTTGTAGAACCAATTCATAATGCAGGTAATAGAAAAATGAATATTGAACAAGGATATGCAAATGCAGCAAGAAGACTTGGATATCCAATTATTACTGCTGAAATAGGTGATAGTTTACATGAACCAACACCACAACAAAAAATAGATACTTTAAATGAAATTAGCAATGTTGATTATAAATCAAGTTTTGCTTTCCCATATTATGTAAAACTTGGATTATTAGAATCAAAGAAACCAGAAAAATTATCTGAACACTTAGATTACTTTCAAAATTCACAAATAACAGGTTTAGGTTTACCACAAGCATTTGCATCTGGTTCAGGAGAAGCAACTAATCGTTCAACACTTGCAAGACAAGAATATATTATGAAATTATCTTTAAAAGATGTAATTAAGAGAACTGTAAGAACAATTTATAAAAAACAATTAACTGTTCTTGCAAAACAAAATAATTGGGATGATGTTCCAAGAATGGTTTGGGGAGAAGTATCACTTGAAGAATTAGATAGTAGAGCTGAACGAATTGTTTCTTATGCAAAAGCTGGTTTAATAAAACCAACAGAAAGTATTGAAAAATACATTAAGCATATGGAAGGATTACCGGAGTGATTATTATGCCAACTTGTAAAGTTTGTAAAAAAGAATTTTATTCAAAAGCACACAACGCTAAAACTTGTAATCATTGTAAAGATAAAAGCCATAGATTGTGTAAAATATGTGGTAAAAAATTTAAGTTAGAAAGTTCATCACAATATTATTGTAAAGATTGTAAGTCTAAAAAGTTTTTTTGTGATTGTGGTTGTGGTAAAAAGATTGAATTTTATACTTATTTAAGAGGACAAACTTATAAAAAAGGACATAAAAAATTAGGAACTGGAAAAATAAATAATTTAAAATGTGTTGTTTGTGGTAGTAAAACAAAAAAATATAATAAAACATGTTCAAAGAAATGTTATAGTAAATTACTTTCTATAAAAAGAAAAGAATTATTAAAAAACAAAAATTTTGGTAAAAGAAATTTTGAATATAATGGAATTAAATATAGATCTTCTTGGGAAGTTGAATTTGCAAAACATTTAGATGATAAAGGAATACAATTTGAATATGAACCTTTTGGTTTTGAATTATCTAACGGGACTAAATATTTCCCTGATTTTTTAATTAAACCAGGTAATTTGTTTGTTGAAATAAAAGGTTATTTATATAAGAATGCAAAACAAAAAATAGATTTATTTATTAAGGAGTATAAGAATATTAATTATTTGGTAATTCAAAGAGCTCCTGGATATGGGTGGTTTTAATGCAAGATAAAATGTCAAAAGAAGATGAAAAAATTTGGAGTAAAGCAAAAGAAATTGCTGAATCTCAAGGACAAGAAGACAACTATGCTTTTATTGTTTCCATTTTTAAAAAAATAAAAAACAAGATTACTGATAATGAAATGAGTTCTTTTAAATTATCTCAATTACAATGGACTGAAGAAGATAATAATGAATTAATAGAACAAGAATTAATGCAACAAGTATTCCCAAGTCCAGGAGGAAAATATAGGGTTGCAAAAAGATTTGCTTCATGGTTTCCAAAACACAAAACATATGTTGAACCATTTGCAGGAGGACTTGCTTGTTATTTTAACAAAGAAAAATCTGATGTAGAAGTAGTAAACGATTTAGACCCAGACATTGCAAACGCTTACAAGTTTGTAAGAGATTGTTCAGAAGAAGAAATAAAAACTTTGATGAAAATGAATTGGGAATCTGACAAAGAATATTTTGTAAAATTAAGAGATTCTAATTATTCTGGAAAAGAACCAATAAAACAATTTTATAGATACATGTATTTGATTAAAGCAAGTTATGGTGGAAACAGACAATCATTTGGTTATAGAAAAGTTTCAACAGGATTCATTAATCGTTTACCACAATTAAAAGAAAGATTAAAAGGAACAAAAATATATAATGATAATTATTTAAAAGTTTTAAAAAAATATGATGGAGAAGAAACATTCTTTTATCTTGATCCACCATATCCAGATGAATGGCCTGGACCTGAACATGAAAAAACAAAGTTGTGGAAAAAAGAACATGTTCAAGAGTTTGTAGATTATCTTAAAACTTGTAAATCAAAATTTATGGTTTCATTAAATAATCTTGATTGGATTAGAAAAATGTTTGAAGGTAATGGTTGGTATGTTATGAAAACTCCTGTTCCAAGAACATTTAGAACTGGAATGAAAGCAAAATATGAATTGCTTGTAACTAATTATAAAATTGAAGGTGCGCCAAAAGAACAATTAAGTAAAGCTGATAATCAAGTCATTGTAAATTCTGAGATAAAAAAAATATCTGAAATGATTTATAAAGGAGATTATAATGAAGAAACAATGGAATTGTTTGATGCTATTGTTGGTTCTCTTGAAAATTGTGATTTAATATTAAAAGAAAGAGAACAAAAAAAAGAATATGGTTTTAGTAAAGAATTAAGCCAAGATGTTTCTTTTGAAAAAACAATTGCAGAAAAACTTCCCATTGGAAAAAAAATATTGATTAATAAAGAGTGTAATAATTTTGTTATTAAAGATATTAATGGTGAAGAAATAAAATTATCTGGAGAATTAGCAAAAGAAATAATTACAGACCCTAGAGATTTTATTATTGAAGCTTATTTATCAGAATCAAAAAAAGATGATTATGGTGAATCAAACAAAATAATTTATGCAACAGATGTATTTTATTTGAACGAAGATGTTTCAAACTTAAAAGCAATTGAAAGAAAAAAATATTTGAAAACAATTAGTTTTTCAACAAAATTTAGATTAAATCCATTTGTTGTAATAGATAATTCTCAAATAGAAAAAGCTACAAAATTGTTTTCTAAATCATTAAATTCAATAGGTTGTTTATTAAGAGATTATAATGATGTTGAAAATAATGTTAAAGTGGTTTTGAAATGACTATAAGTTTAGAAAATAAAATTGAAATAATAAATCTTTCTGAAAAAGGTTGTTCAGTTGACAAGATTGCAAAAACACTTAATGTGTCTCATTTTTCTGTTTTTTCATTTCAAAAAGAACAAAAAATGACATACATTTAAATATTTGGTAAATTACTTATAATTTATGGAAAAAACTATTTCAAGCGAATTAAGTGAAGAAAATATTGCTAAATCTGATTTATTTAATGAGTTAATGGATTCTATGACTTCTGATAAAGATATACCTTATATTGAAAAAAATAAAGTGTTAATGGCTCCAGGTGTTTGGAATGATTGTTATTATAGTAAAGAAGAAATAATAAAAGCGTTTGAAAATACTGATTGGACTGATAGATATAATTCAAATTTGATTTTAGATCATGTTGATCAAAAGTTTTCTGATTGGGTTGGAAGCGTTGAAAATAGAAGATTAGATAAAAATACTGGTTATGTTTATGGAGACTTATATATTTATGATCCAGTTACTTCAATAAAGTTAAGTAGAGGAAAACCTAAAACAGGAATATCACCAAAAGTTACAGGAAACTTTGATGACAAAGAAAAACGAATGAGTGATTTTACATTTGAGAATTTCTCAATAGTAATTAACCCGGCAGTTAAAAAAGCTTACATGTATAATGCAAGTGGAAGTAAACAGGTGTTCTTTTCCGATGGAGGTGTTAATATGACAGAGGAAGAAGAAAATAAAAAAGTTGAAGACCAAGTCGGTAATAAAGACACACCGACTGAAATGTCTGAAATAGAAAAATTTACAAAATTCTATTCTGATTTTGTAAAAGAAAACAAAGATGCTACATTAAGTGAAGTGTATAAGAAATATGCTGAACCTAATGAAGATGAAGAAAAAGATGAAGAAGAAGAAATGAAAGATATTGAAGAAGATAAGAAAAAAGAAGATGAAGAATCAAAAGAAGAAATGAAACAAGATTCCGAATTAAAAAGTGTGATTAAAGAAATGTCACAAACTATCAAAGAACTAAGTGAAAAAGTAAAAACTTTAGAAGCTCCAGAAAAAGTTACAAGATCTGGTGTTGTTGCAGAAATGTCACAAGCACAAGATTCTGATGAACAAATGATGAGTTTTCTAAAGAGGATATAAAGGGGGAATTTGAAATGTCACTAAGATCAACAAGAGAATTGGCTGATGGAGATACTATCACAACTGATGTTCGGGGTAGTTCAAGGACAGCTTATGCTTTAGAACCAACAAATTGGCTAAAAGATATAAATGATGCTGCTCAAAAAGTTCATTACTTTAAACAGTTCGCTTATACAACAAAAGTACCAAAAGGAAACGCAGATGTTATTGTGCCTTATAGAAGTTCATATTTGAACACAGTAAGAACTGGGTTAACAACAGGAGATTGGGCAAACACATTTTCTGAAGGTGGAGATATAACTTTCACTAAATTGAATAATTTAGATGGAGTTCAAATAATACCAACAGATAAGTCACAAGGGATTTCAGTTTCTAATTGGGCTTTACAAACAAATGCAATTGACTTAATTAGAGCAGCAAAAGAAGAATTAACTTATCACGCAGGTGATGCAGTTGATTTAGATATTGCTTATGCAGTTGCAAACGCAACAGCAGCAACAAGTACTGCAAGAGGAGCTCAAACTGTTTATGGTGGAGATGCTCAAGCTGAATCTGAATTAGCAGCTGGAGATACAATTACACCAGGAATAGTTGCTGATGCTAAAACAAAACTTGCTAGTTCAACTTGTAAGTATTGGACACCATCTAGTCCTGAAGCAGAAGCAGTTTCAAGTCAAAAAAAGAATCCATGGAAAAATGTTCCTAATGATCCATTCGTGTTATTCATAGCACCAGAACAAGAGAATTCTTTAATGAAAGATTCTCAATTCATAAATGCAAGTGAATATGGAAATAATGAAGTTGTTATGAATGGTGAAATCGGAAAATACCTTGGAATAAAAGTTGTTGTAACAGACAATGTTCAAAGTTTCACAGCAGGTGGAACAGCATTAGATGGTGGATCAGCACCAGGTGCAACAGGACACAGATGTATTATGTGTAAACCAAAAGCAGCTTACGCATATGCAGACGCAATAACTCCAAGAATCATTGTAGAAGATTATCCAAGACAATTGTCAAAAGATATAATTCTTGAAATGGCTTATGGAGTATCTGTAATACACAATGATGCAATAGTATTCATTGATGTTGCAGACGAATAATTAAATCATTAGTTATATGACACTTATATAAGTGTCATATAAGTTTTGTTTTAAAACAAAAAGTAATGAGGTGAAAAAAATTATGGGAAGATTTGGATTTAATAGTGGAATAGTTAAATTAAAAGAAATTATTTCAAACAAAGGACCTAGTGTTTTATTTGGAGATTCTGATACAAGAGCAGAAATTCTTGCAGAATATCCTAATGTTGCTAAGGGTTCAGTATATGTTTCAACTGCTGGTGAAGTATTTGTTAAAGTAAATACTGAAGGTAAATCTACTGATTGGCAAAAAGTTACTACTACTGCAGCTGATTAGTTTTGTTTTTGGGATTTTGTTATCCCAATTATTTTTTTTAAGAACATTTAAATATTTGTTAATGTATAATTCAATAGGATATTATGACAAGGTTAACTATTTATCGTGGAGATACAAGAACATATAATTTGATTTTTACTGATTCTAATGGAGATGCTGTTGATATTACTGATTGGATTGTTTTTTTTACGGTTAAAAAAAAGAGTGTTTATGTTTCTGCTAATAACGATGATAATTTTATAATTAAAAAAACTGTTTCTGTTCATACTGATCCAACTTTAGGAAAATCACAGGTTGTTGTTAGTTCAATTGATTCTAATGTTACTCCTGATGTTTATCATTTTGATGTTCAAGTTAAGGATAATCAAGATAATATTTATACGATTGATGATGGAGATTTTGTTATTAAGGCTGATGTTACTAGGAGGACATCTTAAATGGTTGATACTGATATTAATGTTAATATTTCTGAAAGCACTCCAATTAATGTTACTATTTCTGAAAGCACTCCAATTAATGTAACTATTGATTCTGTTATTGGTTCTTCTTCTTTTATTGGTTTGGTTGATACTCCTAATGATTATGTTGGTAGTGCGCTTAAATATTTTAGGGTTAATTCTTCTGCTAATGCTATTGAGTTTGTTAATGATTCTGATATTGAAATTACTTGGGGTAATATTGTTGGGGATATTTCTAATCAAAATGATTTGCAAAGTGCTTTGGATTTGAAATATAATTCTTCTAGTTTTAATTCTGATTTTGATACAATGTTTGGAACAAAAACAACTACTGATTTGAATGAGGGAATTAATTTATATTATACTCAATCTAGATTTGATAATGCTTTTGGATTAAAAACAACTGATAATTTATCAGAAGGAAGTACAAATTTATATGATAAAACAGTTTCATTGACTGCAGGAACAGGAATTAGTGTTAGTGGAACTTATCCAAATTTTACTATTACTAATACTGGAGAAGCTAATAGTTTTATTGCAGGAAATGGTATTGATATTGTTGAATCTCCTGATGATACTTTTACTTTTAGTGTTGATGAAAGTGATTTAAGTTTAAGTAATTTTGGTGAAAAATCTCACACAAGTCTTACTGACATTGGGAATAATACTCACGCACAAATTGATTCACATATTAGTGATTCTTCTATTCATTTTTCTGATTTGAGTGGGTTTACTACTGATGATTTAACTGACACAGCTGATAATCGTTTTACTAACGATACTGATATTGCAAGATTAGCAAATACTTCTGGAACTAATACTGGGGATTCTTCAGGACATAGTGGTTTAGTTCCTTACACTGGTGCTTCTACTAATGTGGATTTGGGAGATAAAAGTTTAACTGCGAGTGGTTTTATGTTTGATTCTGAAACTGGTTGGTATTATGATTCAGTTAATAGTAAAATAAATATGTCTTTATTTAAAGGTAGTGTTGGTGTTTTTGGTTATGATTATTTTGATATTTATGATGCTGGTGGTGGAGCTAATAATTTTGAAAGAAGGTTGGAATCAAATTATATTTTTGGAGAAGGTTATCCTACTATTAATCCTATAAGAACTGGGTTTAATATTGGTCCTGAAAATTATTATCATTATTTTTTGATGAATAATATTTCTCTTAGAAGTGATACAGGATTAAATGTTTTTGGAGCTACTATTGATTCAAGCGGGAATATTGCTGGAACGAACCTTTCAGGAACAAACACAGGGGATAGTTCAGGACATGAAAATCTTGCTACTTTAACTAACCTTGCTGATAAAGCGAGTATTAAAGTTACTAAGACTTTTTCAAGAATTTGGAATACTGGAGAACACGCGTATGTTAAATCTAAACAAGTATTCTTAGCGAACGAGGATTTTGTTAGAGTATATAAAGATGATGTTTTAATGACTTACACTACTGATTGGATTTTCAATTCAACAAGTGGAAAAAAGATTGGAGCTGTTATTGATTTGACTGATGGCGTTTTAATTAATTCTCCTGTAAATGGTTCTGTTTATAGAGTAGAATTTGATGAATATGTTATTCCTTTTTCTCCAACTATTGTTTTGTGTCGTGATGATGGAATGAGGTTATCTCCTGGATTAATTAAAAACAGGATTGCTGGTGGAGATGGACCAAATGGATTAATAACTGGTATTGTTGATGATGATGAACCTGCATATACTTACACTGCAACTTATGCTAACCCAGCTCCAAGTTTTACTATTACTTATTATTATCCTAATAGGGCTTTTGTTGGAGATTATGCTTTCAATAAAGCACTTCCAACTAATTGGAGAATAGAATTATACAAACAAGGAAGATGGTGGGCTACTAAAAGAAAAAGTGCTGTTGGAAGTTATAATACAACTATGAATAGTGTGTTAAGTCCAAGAAGAACTTTCACAACTAACATTATTAATTGAATGATTTTGTTGATAAAAGCACACTGGGAGATTAAAGATAAGAATGAGAAACATTGTAACAAACGAGGTTAGTTTGTTTTCAAGTCAAACAATCAAGACTAAAAGATTTGGGTATCTTAAAAGAGACTGGACTCCTCTTGGTGTATTTAATAAAGCAAGTCTTGAGTAATTTACATATTATATTTAGGGCGCTAGAGATGACATTGTTCTTCGGACTTTGTTGATAATCCTGTCCTTCGGGCAGCGTTTGATAATGGCGCCCCTAAAATAAAAAGTATAATTATATTTATAAATAATAAAAATTAAAAATATTATAAGAGGATTAATATGTGTGTGTCTCCTGGGCATCCACATAACTTGACTGAAGATAAATTAAATAATTGGTTAAAAGGATATGGAAAAACAGAGCACATGACTGGACAAAATGATTGTAAAGGACAATGTTATTATGGAATTTTTAAAGGTGATAAGTTTGAGATTTAGTACTAAAGGATTACATTGGAAGTTGTCTGAATCCACAAAACAAAAAAGTTGAGGTGAATAAAGATGGCATTAATAAAAAGTAAAGAATTAAGTAATGGTTTAGTAGGAGAGTATTGGGTTGCTGAATCAAAAATCAATATGGTGTCTAAAAAAACTGAAATAATAATGTTATTATTTAAAGATAAGGTTTCAAGAGATGCTGGAAAACAATTCATTTTA
>Ga0172382_10008912_pt1 | contig 13823 bp, 14 predicted proteins | sample Leawel138RmetaG_FD_122245 | JGI IMG/M metagenome (GOLD analysis project Ga0172382, IMG submission 122245) | Leachate microbial communities from a municipal landfill in Southern Ontario, Canada - Leachate well 138R metaG | ecosystem: Engineered > Solid waste > Landfill > Unclassified | place...
AAGCAGATGCATTGAAATAAACGCACTTGTGAAAAATGTTTTTCGTTCATCTGTATTATAAATCATTTGCAAATAACACTTTACCAATTCAAAAATATTTTTTATGAATTAAACAGGCTAAAATAACTGCACGCCAAACCTCATCAGATAAATATTAATATAAGGTATGACTTAATTCTCCGATGAACAGGATGGGTTGCCTTCATCTCACTCGTGGCTTAAAGTACTTTCTCTACTTCACCCTGGTTAATATACCATAAGTATCCTTCCACCTTTTCACAACCACATTTTTTCAACATCCCGGCATACCTTTTTACCTGCTTCCTGTATTTCTCTGGTCTCATCAAACCCCACTTATAATCTACCACCACAGCATTCTTCCCATTTATTATCAACCGGTCGGGACGTAAAACGATTTGTCGGTCCAATAAATTTCGCTCGTTTACAATCTGTACTGTTTCACTGAACCAACGGCTGATTACAGGATTTTTCATACTCTGATTCAACTTCGCAGCCACTTCCTGTTTTTCTTCCCTGCTCACTTTCCCTTCTCTAAGTGCTCTTTCGCATGCTGGTTCAATATCGTGTGCTGTTTTGATCCACGATAAGATCTCATGGACAATTTTCCCACTATTTTTTATCGACCTGCCCTGTTCACCCGGAAGGAGAAACTCTTCACTGTTTCTGCGTACCCGGATACGTTTATTAAAATCGCTATGCTGATAAGTGTTGATTGGGAATGCGTCTGATTGATCCTCTTTCTGATCCATAACAGGACACTCGCCATAGGTAAATATGGATTGATCCTCATTCCAGCAGGAAGCAAACTTCTGGTCAACAGCGATCTGATTCAATGCATATTCCAGCATGTCATTAGTTGTTTTCCCGGGAGCAGAATTCACTCCGGATGAATTTTTATCTTTTGGTTTCCGACAGTTAACATACAGCACAGATTTAGCCCGGGTAAAAGCAACATAGATCATATTAAGTGTGTCGATGAAGCTGTTCACTTTCTCCTCATAATAATTTTGTTGAAACAGGGTATTTTCGAGATTTTTTGTAGCCTTAACGGGTAATAGCGGGAAACGGTTAAACGGTTCAGTATCGGGTTCACACCAAAGCAACGGGATCTGATTACCGGTCCAGGTAACATTCCAGTTAAAAAAAGGCAGTATAACAGCATCAAATTCTAATCCTTTTGATTTATGTACGGTAAGCAACCTGACCGAATTCACCTCTTCATTTACGTTGACAGATGTCTTATACCCTTTTTTATTCCACCAGAACAGTAAATTAGAAAGATCATTTGCCAGAGATGATTTCATCTCTGAAGCCTGATCAATAAGTGTTTGTAAAAAGGGCAATTCCGATTTAACCTGGAAGAGTCCGAACAGGCTACAGATTTCTGTCACTGCTTCATCGAGGGAGGTCATCATCACTTTTTGCCTCAGTTGGTTTATTTTTGGGCCAACCTCTTGTTCGTAAACAGCTTCAAAGTTTTCATCGATCAACCACTCCGATGGCTGGTTTATACTTTCATATTCCTGATTAGCAGTTCCGGAACCGTCAATTCTTTTCTGTTTCGGGTTAAGCCAGGAAAGCCAGAGATGCAACAATGCAACCTGTTGAATTTTGTTGTCGGGTTCAAGCAACAGGTCAACAACCAGCATAACCAGGTTCACCCCTCTGGAGGCATACAGAAAAAGAGATTCGTTGGAAAGGACAGTCAGGTGGTATTTTCTGTTTTCTTCCCGTGTGGCTGCTTCCATGAAGGCTTCCACGATGGGTGCTCCTTCACTGTTCTTCCGGATCAGAATAGCTATATCAGATGCTTCAAATCCATTATCCTGAAGGTATTTAACCTGGTCGACCAACAGGCTGAGTGCCTGTTTATCAAAGTTTTCCTCCGGTAAAAAATGGACCTCGGCACATCCGGATTTAAGCTGTTGTCGGTCACCTGTGTTTTGGATAAATTCTTTATATACTTTACTAAACCTATCCCGGGAAAAATCGCCGTCGATCTCCTGGAACAAAAATGTTTCAAAGGTTTGTTTCAATGCCCCAAATGCGTGGTTATTAAAATCGATAATAACGCGACTGCTACGCCAGTTTTGGTTAAGGGGTACTGATGTTATAGGATAGTGAGGAAAATCAGTTTCAATTTGGGTTGCCAGGATATTCCAGTCGCTGTTTCTCCACCTGTAGATCGATTGTTTTACATCACCAACCAGCAAAGCGGAATACCCACCTGCCAGGGCATTGGCAATGAGTGGTTTAAAATTCCCCCATTGCAATGAGGATGTATCCTGGAATTCGTCAAGCATGAAGTAGTTGAAACGGGTGCCTATTTTTTCATAAATAAATGGAGCATCACTATCACCAATAATCTTGCTCAGCAGCAGATTTGAATCGGAAAGCTGTAAAATTTCCTTTTCCAGCAGGAGATTTCTGACTTCATCTTTCAAGTCGGTGATAATCCCGAGGGTACGCAACTGTTTTCGAACCTCATGAGCTGTTTGGTAGCGTACATTATTCAGGTGGAAAAAGGATACAATTTCTTCCAGCAAAGGTTTCAATGTTGCGTCAACTACCTGGTGAACCCGATCTCTTTTTTTATTGTTTTTATTATACCAGGCCTCTACATTTTCTGCATAAGCAAGAATTTTATCGGAAATTTTAGGCATTTCTCCATCAGCCATTTTATAAAAAAAAGCACCAATACCGCGGCTTTTCCCTGAGAAGTCATCCATATCCAAATCATTTTTCCGGATGATTTCAACAGCTTCCCGGCCTCTCTTTTTCAGGGTATATTCAAACCAGGCTATCAGTTGATCGAGTTCGCCCCGAAAGGATCCCAGACTTTCACGTGTATATGGATTGTTTTCAACCTGGTCAGGAAAAAAAAGCTGGAATTTCTCTCTGAACAGTTCTTTTCCTAAAGCTTTTATATCTTCTTCGATGCGCTGGCTTCGGTTTTCACGAATTTTTTCATCGCTGAATTTCACCAGCCATTTGCGAATTTGCTTGTCTGTGTCCACCTTAGCCAATAACCGGTCCGTTGCCTCTTCCAGGATCAGATCATCGTCGAGTCCGATGGCAAAGTGTGGAGAAATTCCCATCTCCCGGTTAAATGCCTGGATGACACGTTGGGTAAATGTATCGATCGTACTGATCGAAAAACGGTTATAGTCGTGTAATATATTTTTCAGTGCCTGCCTGGCTCTCTCCCTGACTTTTTCTTCTGAAAGAGGTATTGCTTTTAGTATGGGGGATAAATATTTCGAGTCTTTATTTCCGGCAAGCAGGTATAACTGCTCGAGTATCCGGCTTTTCATTTCGTTGGTAGCTTTATTGGTAAAAGTCACCGCCAGCACACCCCGATAGCTTAAGGGGTTCCTGATCAGAATTTTCAGATATTCAACGACCAGTTGAAAAGTTTTCCCCGAACCTGCAGAAGCCTTATAAACAGTTAACATACGAAATATTCAAATAGAGATAAAAAAATAGCACGGCCAGGGCGCGGAACACATTATAAACCAGCGCCATGAGAAACATTAAAATGGGTTTCAATTTTAAAATTTTTTGAAACGTTATACTGTAAAAACAAACTGGATCCGTGTATATCAAAATTGTTCAGTCCCTGATTTGGAAAAGGTGCAGAAAGGGCAGATTGGGCACGAAAGCTATAGCCTCCAAATGAAAAACGATCATTTAACCGGTAGGTGGAACCGCTGGTTATCATTTCATTTCGCAGGAAAGGAGATCCGGTTAACCTAAAATAACCAGAATTCCAACGATCTGCCGACCAATCGTTTGATGACACAGAGTAGGTCCATCTCCTGAATAATTCGCTGTTCAAATCAAAATCCGGCAGTTTAGGCAGGTCGGGTTGGATGCCGGTGAGCAGAGAACCTGACAATAACTGATGATACAAGACTTGCCGCTCAGCAGCCATCCTTACTGAATCTTTCTCCGGCATCAGGGGCAGAAGCGATTCCTGGGCAAAAGAGTGCAAATTGGTGATTACAAAAGCGATGATGAACAAACCCTTTCTCATTCCATGATCCTTTTAAAAAGATGAGTTAAAAATAAGCAATATTCAGTAATAAAACGAGTATCAGATCAATTGGCTAGGTCTCAGCTGAGTTTTTCAGGACGGTCTTGATTTTTTAAATTTTGTGCGGTTTGCTGTATCAACTTCCAGGTTTTTTCCACATGATCCTCTTCGGTATGCGTTTGCGCGACGCACAACCGCAGTACCACCTGATTGTTCAATTTTGTATGTGTAAAAAAGGCTTTCCCTGAATTATGAACAGCGTGCATAAGTCTCATATTAAAATCATTATTCGATTTATGGCGAAAGCAAACCAGGTTTAGTGGCGGGTTCAGCACCAGTTCGAAGTCAGCGTCATGTTTTACCCATTGTGCAAAATTTTGGGCTATTTGCACATGTTTTCTCACATGGAACTGCAAACCTTCTACACCATAATGTCTGATCACAAACCAAAGTTTCAGAGAGCGAAATCTGCGTCCCAGTTGGATATGCCAGTCGCGGTAATCAAATACCTCTCCTGTTTCAGAAGCTTTATTTCTCAGGTATTCCGGGAGAATAGAAAATGTATGGATCAGTTCTTTCCGGTTAGCTACCCAAAACACGTCGCAGTCGAAATTTGTAAACATCCATTTATGCGGATTAAATGTATAGCTATCGGCCAGTTCAACACCATCTTTCAGGTATCTGAATTCTGGGCAGAGCATTGCTGTTCCTGCCATAGCTGCATCAACATGAAGCCAGCAATTCTCTCTCCGACAAATTTCTCCAATTTCACGAACCGGGTCCATGGCATTGGATGATGTTGTTCCAATGGTAGCACAAACAAAGAAAGGCAGAAATCCATCTTTTCTGTCCATTTGGATTTGTCTTTCAAGAAGCTCCGGCTTCATGGCAAAAAGTTCATCTACCTCGATCAGGCGTAGATTTTCACTACCGATGCCTGCTATTTTCACTGCTTTTTCAAGGGAAGAGTGTGTTTGTGTGGAAATATAAGCAACCAATTTTTGTCGAACGCCCGATTTGTTCGATTCAAATTTTGTTGCCCTTTCGCGGGCTGCAATAAGGGCTGTAAGAGCTGAAGTAGAAGCAGTATCCTGAATTACCCCCCCTCCGGTAGATGTCGACTTAAATTTTTCCGGCATATCCATCATCTCAACCAGCCAGTCAAGCATCCGTGTTTCGAGCTCCGTGGCTGCCGGACTGGTAGCCCAGATCATTCCCTGAACGCCAAGTCCCGACGACACCAGATCTCCTAAAATGGAAGGAAATGAAGCATTCGAGGGAAAATAAGCGAAAAAATTTGGCGACTGCCAATGGGTTATTCCCGGTAGGATGATTTCATTTAAATCATTCAACATAGAATCAAACGACTCTCCTTTTTGTGGAGGTGCTATGGGCAAAGCAGCCTGGATCGATCCAGGCTCAACCTGGGAAAGCACCGGATACTTTTCAATATGCTCATAATAATCAGCAATCCAGTCAATAATTTTTTTCCCCTCTTCCCTAAACCGGGAAGGAGAAAGATGATAATTTGTCATGTTATTTGCGTTAGTATTTTCGTAATCACCACACCTATCTGTTCTAAACCATCTAAAAGAAGCAAAGGTATGCTTCTAACGGAAGAAATTCAGCAATTCTGCTGTCAATATTTTATTATAAATCCATTGAACTGGTCGAGAGAGGGCATTTGCATTTTGATGACTTGCTTCACCCTGGCTAAAACAGGTCCTCTGGCAAGCAACTCAAAAAACAACTCCAGCTGATTCGATTTACCCTGAGCCATGATTTGCACACTGCCATCACTCGTGTTTTTCACCCATCCGGTAATACCCAATTCTATTGCCTTCTCCCTGACGAAATAACGAAAACAGACTCCCTGAACTCTTCCTTCTACTCTAATTTCGTATTGAACCATCAGTCCTTTTTGAATTGAGCTACAATTTCGGGTTGAACGAGAGCCCAAACAGAATATACACCTACCGCCGTTCCAACCGGAAAATGAATCAGGTCAATCACAGAAATAACCAGAGTTAGAACCCTGGCCCATTCTTTTCTTCTAAATAAACCAATACCGGCAATAATACCCGGAATACTCACCAGCAGAATAAAAACAATCAACACTTTGGCCAAAATAGACAAAACGAATTGAGCCTGTTGATCATTCGAAAAATCCCCCACAAAAATCAGCATCACACAAAGAAAAAAACCCAGTAAAATCCCCAGGATGCTCATCCCAATATGGAGAGCTGCTACAACATTGATATGTTTTTCCATGATCTGAATAATTTTAATGGCAATAAAATTACAAAATTCAGCAGTACAAAAAAAATTCCGAAGATAGGCTTAACTCAAAACAAATCCTTTCCAGCCGGGTTTATATTATGGAAGTATTCAGGAAAGATGTAATTTTGCAATTGAAATGAAGGAATAAACAAGCAGAATCAAAATGAATGACGAATTGCATATGACGAATGATGAATGACAGATTCGTTCTGTCGAAACGAGCATGCGTATTCTGTGAAACACTGCTAAAATAAACGATGGAGTGAGACAAAAAACACATACGAGTTTCCTGTACTCTGAAGATGCAACAGGATTCATTTTTCATTCAGCTAAAATACAACACATTACAACAAATTTAATGATATGGATGGATTCAAGGTTATTTTATTGGCTATAGCGCTGCTTGCAATCGCCATGTTAGGACTTGCAACGCAGATATTACTTAAGAAGGGAGGAAAATTCCCCAACACGCATGTGAGTGGGAACAAAAGTTTAAAAAGCCAGGGAATATCATGTGCACAAACACAGGACAGGATGGAGCGTTCCCGTGTGACACGTAAAATTGATTACAGCAAAGTAAGAATTGACAAGTCCGGCAAAGCTGACAAATAAGGAAACCGGGTTACTCAACCGATGATCCTGTTCATTTTTTCAGGTGATTTATAAATTTTTCAGACATATAAACCTGATTTGAACCCTCTTCATCCGCAAAGATAAAGTACACCTCAATTCCCGGAATATTTTGTGAAACTTCAATTGATTTTTCGAGCCCTAACACCATAAACGCGGTAGCAAAAGCATCGGCATCCATGCAGTTATCAGCCAGTACGGTAGCGCTAAGCAGGCTGTGTTGAACGGGGTATCCCGATTGAGGGTCGATTGTGTGTGCATATTTTTTTCCATCCTCTTCATAAAAATTCCTGTAATTGCCAGAGGTTGCCAGAGCCTTTTCCGGAAGCATCACCCTGGCCTGAATATCTGTGGAAGTAAAAAATGCCATTTCGTTGGGTTGGTTGATGCCAATGGTCCAGACACGACCTTTTTCATTCTTTCCCCTGGCCACCACTTCTCCTCCTATTTCCACCATATAATTATCACATCCCTTTTGTGCCAGTAATTGGGCGATCAGGTCACAGGTATAACCTTTGGCAATGGCACTCATGTCGAGCTTCATGTACTGATTTTCTTTCACTACCCTACCCTCTTTCACCTGGATTTTTCGATATCCGGTTATTCTCCTCAGACTGTCAATGATCTCCGGAGTCATGACCCGGCGCCGTTCAGGCCCAAATCCCCAGGCGTTGACCATCGGACCCGCAGTGATATCAAAAGCGCCACCGGTAATTTCAGAAATTTCCATCGACCGGTAAAAACAATGCCAAAACAGAGAATCAGGTTCCACCAGTTGATTGTTATTAATCATCGATATCACAGAGCAGGAATCAAAAGTGGAAAAAATCCGGTTTAATTCCATGAGCCTGTCATTTATTATGGATTGAAAATCCTTTCCGGCAGGACTTTCATATACTATATGGTATACTGTGCCATAAACGTAACCTTCATTATAAATGTATTGTGGCTTGTGTTGACAGGCAGATAACCCAATACTTAATAGCAAAATATAAAATAAATTTACTCTCATTCCTGCTGAAATAATTACAGGCCGAAATTACAAAAATGATTATATCTTGCTACCCTGACGTGAAACTCAAGTTAAAAGAAAAATTCTATTTATGAAAAATGTCAGGGATATGTCATTTCAATAAAAATCATACTAATCCTGGCTTTCTCCACCATAATGATACACTCCCTCATATTCAAACAGTTCAGAATCATAGTCGGTGCACGTCACTCTGTACTGAACCGAATCGAGACCTTCAACCTGCAAAGCTTTCAAATTAAATGAAACAAAGGCAGAATAGGGCAAATCTTCCAGATCACCATTGTCGTTGTGACGCAACTCCAGTTCAATGGGCTGATCATCGGAGGTGAGCATACCGGGTTCTTTTACCAGATTGATATAATGAACTTCATATCTCCCCCAATACTTGATCTCAAAATTTAACAGGCTGTCAGTTTGCCATACCTTTTTAACATTCACCGGATCATGACCAATACTGTCCTGGTTTTCTTCCGTAAGATCAAGTATCCCCTTTAATAATATTTTTTTTACGGAATTAACCCGGACAAAATAATTTTCCTGATCTTCCCCATTCGCAGAATCGTCATCAAGAATGGTAAAATTGAGCAATATGCGATCGCCTGTCTTTAACCGTGACTGCGGATCACTTGTTCCGTAATAATACCAGGGCAGATGGTAACCCGAAGCTACAGGTACCAAAATATTCCCATTATCCATATGTATCCGGTAATCAACCGGATCGGAACTTACCTGATCTATCATGCCAAATCCAATCCACATATCACCCAGTGAATAGCCGTCATCGTCATCTAAACAACTGGTTACTACCAACATGAATCCAAACAATAAAATAAATAAATAACTCTTTTTCATGAATAATAAAATTTAAAATATTGAAATTCTATTCATTTCAATCTAATGATTTGTATTCTTTGGCGTAAGATGAAACTCTCAAATTTTTCTCCTACTTGAATATCCCCGTTCTTAACGGGATTTCTTCAAATCATTCCTTCCTTGTTAAATGATACTTTCTATGCATAAGACTGAACCTGTTGGCGGCAGGTTGCGTAAAAAAAAAATATTTTCCTGACAAAATGTAGCCTAAATTTTATGGCACAGGAGTTGTATCAACAAATTCACATATTTAAATATTTAAATATTTTGAAGAAAATGAAAAAAATTGAATCTTTGCAGGAATTAAAAAAAGAGACAACCTTGAACGAAAGTGTTTGGTTGTTGTTATATAAACAAGGATCCGATCGAAGTGATTGTGCCTTTAACAATCTCAAAAAGGCAGAGCAAGAGATTGAATGGAAAGAAAAAAAAGATGTTCTTTGTACGGCTGATGTAAATGAAGTAAGAGACATTCATATTGTATATGGGATAACTACTGTTCCTACTCTGCTTCATTTTGAAAAGGGGGAAATCCAAAACATTGTAAAAGGGTGTCATAATCAGGAACAGCTAAAGGTTATTTTTGACAAATCGCCAGTAGCTATTTCGTTGAACAGGGAAGCCGGAGTTCGGAGAAATGTAACGGTATACACCACGCCCACCTGTACATGGTGCAATACCATAAAAAGGCATTTTCGTGAAAACGGTATAACATATCGAGAAGTGGATGTATCGCGCGACCAGAAAGCGGCTGAGGAGATGGTTCGCAGAAGTGGTCAACAGGGGGTTCCACAGACTGAAATTAATGGAGAAATGATTGTTGGGTTTGACAAACCAAAAATTGACAGGTTATTAGGAATTAATTAAAAATCAATAGAAACATGAAAAATTTATTATTTATTATTTCAATTGCGGTAATAACGCTTCAAAGCTGCAACGCAAAACAGACAAACCAGGACGAAAGCGCTGGCAACACCGGTACGGTCGACGCGACGATATCGATGGAAAAATCCGGGGCAGAGCAGGGAGCAATTAAACTCACTAAAGAAAAATTTTTACAAGAGATATGGGATTATGAAAACTCACCAAAAGAGTGGAAATTCAAGGGAGATAAGCCTGTTATCATTGATTTTTATGCAGACTGGTGTGGTCCATGTAAAATAGCCTCTCCTATTCTTGACCAGATAGCAAAAGAGTATTCAGGAAAAATCAAGGTTTACAAAGTGGATACCGAGGTGGAACGTGAGTTAGCTGCAGTTTTTGGCATTCGCGGTATTCCGGCATTTTTTTACATCCCATTACAAGGGAATCCGGTACCAACATCAGGTATTGCCCGGTCTAATGAACAGACCAAACAGATGTTTGTAGACAATATCAATAAATATTTGTTAACTTCAAATTAGTGTTAAACGTTACAAGAATGTTAAAAATGAAAGAGTTACAACCAATCAACCAGCATGTATTGCTGGAGCTGACGGAAGATTCAGCAGAGCAAAGAACCGCTTCCGGGATCATCATCCCCGAATCTGCAAAAGAGAAACAGGAAGTGGCAAAAGTTGTTGCGTTAAGCAACATGGAAAATGCAGAAATTGCACCTGGTGATCAGGTTCTTTACAAAAGATTCTCAGGAACAGAAATCGATTTCGATGGCAAAAAGTACCTGTTGGTACCCTATGCTGACATCCTGTCAAAAGTTGTAGAAACCGAAACCATCTAACTTATCTGTTTTTTCTGGTGTTTTAGCTCAGAATTTTACCCATTCTGCCAAAAACGTTTTAGAAATCGACATAGAAGCCGGGAGTTTTTACCCCGGCTTTTATTTTTTCCGGTTCAGCGGACTGAAGTCTGCAGAAGAATTCGAATCATCTCTTCCGGAGTGACCAGTTGTTGTACACCTGTACTCATGTTTTTCAGGGTAAACTTTTGAGCAGTCATTTCCGATTCCCCGGCCAGAGCAACAAATGGAATTTCTTTTTTGTTGGCATAATTCAGCTGCTTTTTCATTTTTGCATTCTCAGGATAAATCTCTGCATTGATCCCCTCTCTCCGTATTCTTTCAAGAACAGGCAAACAATAGGCTTCTTCCTTTTCTCCAAAATTAACAAACAAAACGCGTGTAATTTCAGGATATTCCTGCGGGAACAAGTTCAGGTGTTCCAACACATCATAGATACGCTCTGCACCAAAAGAGACACCAACACCGGAAATATCCGGCAAACCAAAAATACCGGTAAGATCATCGTATCGTCCTCCACCACAGATACTTCCCATTTTCATATCGGTGGTTTTTACTTCAATAATTGCCCCTGTATAGTAATTCAGGCCGCGAGCCAGGGTGAGATCCAATTCTACGTTGATGCTGAGATCCATGGCATCCAGGTACCGTAGAATTGTTTTTGTCTCTTCCAAACCGTTCATCCCTGTTACCGACTGAGATAAAATCTCTTCCAAACGGCTCAATATCTCTGAAGTAGTTCCCTTCAGAGCCAATACCGGTTGTAATTTTTGAATGGCTTCTGCAGGTATACCTTTACCTGCCAATTCTGCATTCACATGGTCCAATCCAATTTTTTCCAACTTGTCAATCGCCACCGTGATATCTGTCAGATGTTCCCGCTGACCGATCAGTTCAGCTATGCCGGCAAGTATTTTTCTATTGTTCAGTTTAACAACGGTATTTAACTTTAACCGTTTAAAAATATCATCAATAATCTGAATTAATTCAGCCTCATTCAACAAACTGTTGCTGCCGATGACATCCACATCACATTGAAAAAATTCCCGGTAACGGCCTTTTTGAGGCCTGTCGGCCCGCCAAACCGGTTGAATCTGATAACGGCGGAATGGAAAAACAATGTCATTCCTGTATTGAACAACGTAACGGGCAAACGGGACGGTCAAATCATAGCGCAATCCCTTTTCTGAAAGCTGAGATGTAAGCTTAACAGAATCTTTTTCACGGAGCAAATCATCTGATGCCCGTGATAAGTAATCGCCTGAGTTCAAAATTTTAAACAGTAATTTATCTCCTTCCTCGCCATACTTCCCCATCAGCGTGGATAGATTTTCCATAGCCGGAGTTTCTATGGGCTGGAAGCCATATAACCTGAATACCTGCTTTATTGTATCAAAAATATAGTTCCGTTTCACCACTTCCGCTGGTGAAAAATCGCGTGTTCCTTTCGGGATAGTTGGTTTTTCCGCCATAATTTCATTTTTTCAAACCACAAAAATAAGGAATTAATATGAGTTTAATGATTTCATCATCCCTCCAGAAAGAAATCATCCCGTTCATCCAACCATCTACTCCAGTCCCGAATATCACCCCATTGGATGAAACATTTTCTTTGTACTATCTTTTGAGCCTTCGCCATAAATAAAATAAACAACCGGATATACCTTACCAGATCACATCAAAATGTCGGATTGTCAATAAATTAGGTACAAATCACCTCAATACAGAAAATGTAACATGAAACAACCCTGTCGATTCTCGACACATACAACCCCGATTATTATCAAATGAATAATGTTATATATTTGCCAGATATACAAAACATCCGATAAATCTCACTCGAATGCATATCAATAAAAAAGAAGCCAGGTATTCCAGAATTTACACCCAGCTAGCGGGTCTGGTTCAAAAAAGCAATAGTGTTACAGCACATATGGCCACCATTATTGCAGTATTACACCACAAAATGGATTCTTTTTTCTGGACAGGTTTTTATGTCATGGAAAATGGAGAATTGACCGTTTTAATGTACCAGGGGCCTCTTGCTTGTCAGGTACTGGAAAAAAACAAAGGGGTTTGTTGGGCCGCTTACGCGACTAAACAGACAGTTATTGTGGAAGATGTTCACCTTTTCCCCGGGCATATTGCCTGTAACTCAAAATCCAACTCCGAAATTGTAATCCCTGTTAAAAACAGACAGGGAACCATTATTGGAGTGTTGGATGTAGACAGCAAAGAAAAAGGAGCATTTGATGAAACAGATGCCAGATGGTTGGAGAAAATCCTGACACTGATCGGGCCCGGGAGTAATTTCATTTTTCAGGATGAAGAACAGTAAATTCGCAGGTATTATTTTGACTGATTATAAATTTCCAAAAAAAACAAAACCTTCCCCAACGATCAAAGAATATCAAATTGAAACAATTATTTTTAAAAATTTTTATAATTGTAAATTTAAGCCACATAAAAATGACAAATTCAAAGAATGCCGTCAAGTTCTATAGCGGGGAACAGATACCGCTGGAACTGCACAAAGTACGTATCGTACAGAAATTATTTCTCAAACCGGTTGAAGAGAGGAAGGCTGCCATGGAGAATGCGGGTTATAATACCTTTCTGCTGAACACGAAAGACATCTTTCTGGACATGCTCACGGATTCAGGCACCAATGCCATGAGTGACAACCAGGTTTCCTCGATGTTGCAGGCCGATGATGCTTACGCCGGTTCGCAAAGTTTTTATCGTATGGAGCAGGCTCTTCGCGATGTTTTCGGGAAACACTACGTATTACCTGCTCACCAGGGGCGGGCTGCTGAAAATATCGTTTCCCGGGCTTTTATCAAGAAGGGCGATGTTATACCCATGAATTACCATTTCACAACAACCAAAGAGCATATGGAGCTGAACGGTGGAAAGGTATTGGAAATCTATGGTGATGATGCGCTGGAGATTAAAAGCAACAAACCTTTCAAAGGGAATATAGATATTCAAAAATTAAATGCAGTTTTCGAGAAATACGGCAAAGAGCAGGTGGCATTCGTTCGCATGGAAGCTTCCACCAACCTGATTGGTGGTCAGCCATTCTCCATGCAGAATATGCGTGATGTGAAAAAAGTATGCGTTGAAAACGATACCATGATGGTATTGGATGCCAGTCTGATTGGAGAAAATGCCTACTTCATCAAACAGCGGGAGGAAGAATTTAAAGATGCCGA
>Ga0172382_10008915_pt1 | contig 13822 bp, 13 predicted proteins | sample Leawel138RmetaG_FD_122245 | JGI IMG/M metagenome (GOLD analysis project Ga0172382, IMG submission 122245) | Leachate microbial communities from a municipal landfill in Southern Ontario, Canada - Leachate well 138R metaG | ecosystem: Engineered > Solid waste > Landfill > Unclassified | place...
AAGCGAGAATGGTGATCGATCGCGCTTTCCGGATCGCAAGAGAGCGCAAGACTGTCACGGCAGTGATCTTACCACGGGATGTGCAAGAAGAAAAAGCCGTGGTAGTGCCGGAACGAGAACATGGGAAGGTGGTCACTGACGCAGGGCGAACGGAGTCAATTTTACAACCTACTGAACAAGAGCTAGAGAAAGCAGCTAGAATCCTGAATGAGAGTGAGCGAGTGGCGATTTTGCTTGGAGCAGGAGCCTTCGGTGCTGAAAAAGAGATACAGGAAGTTGCAGAGACCTTGGGTGCTGGCGTCGCCAAAGCATTATTGGGGAAAATGGTCCTGCCCGATCACCTCCCCTATGTTACCGGTTCCATAGGGATGTTGGGCACAAAACCTAGTTGGGAAATGATGGATAATTGCGATTGCCTATTGATGATAGGAAGTAGTTTCCCCTATGCGGAATACTTGCCCGAACCGGGGAAAGCCAGGGGAATTCAAATCGACATCGATGCAAGTAAGCTGGGAATTCGCTATCCTATGGAACTGAACTTGCTGGGAGATAGTAAATTAACCTTAAAAGCCCTGTTACCAAAACTAGTTTATAAGATCGATAGGAAGTGGCGAGATAAAATTGAAAATTGGGTTGCAGAGTGGGGTGAGACCGTTCAAAAAAGAGCACTTAAACCTGCCGACCCCATCAATCCGCAACGGGTTATCATGGAGTTGTCGCAACTGCTACCCCAACGGAGTATTGTTACCGCCGATTCAGGCACAAGTGCTTTTTGGTATGCCCGTAACCTGGTTAGCCAGGAAGGTATGAAAGGATCTCTTTCGGGTAATTTAGCGTCTATGTGTCCGGCTGTACCCTATGCTATTGCTGCCAAATTTGCGTTTCCTGACCGACTCGCTGTTGCGCTCGTGGGGGATGGAGCGATGCAGATGTTGTGTATGAATGAATTAATTACGGTGGCCAAATACTGGCGGGAATGGGTCGACCCACGACTGTTAGTCGTGGTGCTAAATAATCGTGATTTGAATATGGTTACCTGGGAGCAGCGAATTCTCTCCGGAGAACCGAAATATGAGGCTTCCCAGAACATTCCGGATGTTCCTTATGCCGAATTTGCGAAATTGATCGGGTTGGAAGGGATCCGAGTGGAAAATGACGAAGATATAGCTCCCGCCTTGGCTAAATTAATCGACGCCGACCGTCCAGCAGTGTTGGATGTCGTGACCGATCCGAATGTTCCTGTGATACCTTCTCATATCAATAGGGAACAACTAAGCAACTTTTTCAAAGCCATTATGAAAGGTGATTCCGATCAGCTCCCGATGATCCGTCAGACGGTTCGAGAATTGATGAAAGGGGGGATTGGTTAGACGTATTGGGCAAAAGACCTAAGAAGTACATTGGATCTTCTTAGGTCTTCAAGAATGTAATCGAGACTGATTAACCGTCTCTATTTGCCTTAAAATTCCGAACAATTGCTCTACCCTATGTGAACAAAGATGTTTTTCTTGCACTGTACGTAATCCATTTTTACTTAGGTATGAACGGAGCGTTTCCGACTTGATGACTTGATTCAAATTCCGGGTCATTTCTCGGGCATTATGACTGATGAGAAAATCCTCACCAGGCTTGAATAGCATATGTGCATCTCGCCAGGGAGCACTCACTAGGGGTATCCCGCAAGCCATTGCTTCAAATGTTTTGATGGTCGGAATGCCGGGTAATTCGTCACAATAGGGACTTCGTGGGATATGAATCGTACAGTGATATTTGGAATATACCTCTGGAATTGCCGTAGACGGCAGATACCCTTTAAAACGTATACCGGCACGACGGATTTTTTCGAGCAATGGATCGGGGAAGCCGGATCCGTAGAGGGTAGCCGAAATTTTCAAATCACGTACCGGTTTGATCAAGATTTCTTCAAAAAAGTCAGCACAACGATCAGCTCCCCAATTTCCGACCCAAACCAGATCGCCTTCTTTGTAGGGAGGTCTTCGCGGATAAAAATGAGCGTCGTCGGCAGCTTCATACCAGGTCCATGCTTTATCTACCCAACCGTTTTTCAGATACAAATCCCTGATGGGGTCGCCAAATGCCAGTACTCCGTCATAAGCTGCTAGCCGGTTACGATTCATCGCATCCGGTTCACTCTTGGCTCGGTGGTGGGTATCATGAAAGAGTAGCTTATAGCCAAATTCACGCTTTTTTCGACCAACTAATTCGATGAGGAATGGATCGTTCCATTCGTGTACAATTACCAAATCGGCATCCCTTAAATAAGGGTCTAAATTCGGGTTTTCGAGATGATAGAAATTAGGAGTAAGCCGAGGAAAGTTTCGTTCGAAGTCGTCGAAAGCAGCTTCACCCCTTTCTTCAACCAAATGGGAGAGGCTCCAACCGTTGGCGGGTTCCAAAATTCTTACTTCATGGCCTAGGCGGTACAACTCCGTGGCAATTCCCCGCAAAAAATGGGCGTTACCGTGATTCCAATCGGAAATCACCGAATGATAAAATAATACGATTTTCATAGTTCATTGGAATACGCGCAGCGATCGTTTATGTTTTACTTCCATATTTTTCGATTTCGAAACGACCTGGAATTGATCCTTACGCAGTGAGGTAAATGGGTGTGTGTATATGGTTATAACGAATTAATGTGTCCCGCTTCCAATCGAAAGCACCGTTAGCGATTTAAGGCAAATAGGTGACCTGGATCAAAGAATATGCGATAGAACAGGGAATGCCGTCAGTCGAATTCAATGCACCGCCTCTTAGTAATCGATATGGAGTCGGCTTTCGACTAGGTCGATTAGCTCGATTTAGTCGACTGCGAGCAGGTATTTAACCGCCACATCGTTGCCCTGCAGGGTAGCTAAGTCGAAGACAGTAAGTCCACGGGCGTCACGTACGTCTTTATTGGCGCCACGATCTAGCAAGTATTTTACCAAATCGTTTCTTCCAAACATGGCCGCAAACATCAAAGCTGTGCCACCGTTTGCATGCTGTGCATCGAGATTCGCACCGTGGTCTATAAGCATTTGAGCAATTGCCAGATGCCCTTTAAAAGTAGCACCCATCAAGGGCGTGTTTCCGCCATGATCCCCTAAATTGACATCCGCTCCCTTTAATACCAGGAATTGAGCGGCATCGGGCTGTTCGTTGTAACAAGCAATCATTAAAGCGGTGAATCCGCGCTCATCCTGATAATTAATGTCGGCACCGCGACTTAGTAATTCTTCCAGTACCGGAACGTTCCCTTGCCTTGCTGCTGAAATCAAATATTGATTCAAGTTTTCCATTTGTTGATTTGAATTATTCGCTAAAGTTAGTCTTAAATTTTTACTAAAATATATAGAATATGTTAAAATTTAATTTAGTAAGGTCAAGTAATAACGAATCCCAAATTTCGTTCCCGACATCAAAATGATAATTAGTGTAGGGGTGTTGTTCTAAACATACCCAGAGTGGTTAGATACTTCACACTATCACTCCCCTGTTAAGACGTGGCGGAAAGGGCTTATCCTCTCAAAATGATTAGTCCCCTGCGATGGATCGATTATTTGAATGTAAATTCACCTTTGAACCGATACCTCTGTTCTTTAGGTCTAACCTATTCAACATCAAACCATTCAACGTCATGAAAAAATCAACAGGGACGAAGCCCAAGTTTTCAACTCAACCACAACTCGTTGCAGAGCCGACCTTCTATGATTTATTGATAACTGCATTACATGAAATTTATTGGGCGGAAAATCATTTGGTAAAAGTCTTACCGGTTATGGCGGGGGCGGCCACACACCCTCGGTTGAAGGAAGCCATCACTACGCATCAAGGCGAAACATTGGTACAGGTGGAACGTCTGGAGGCTGTTTTTGCGGCGTTATCAGAAAAACCTCTTTCGAAGAAGTGTATCGCTGTGGAGGGACTTGCCAAAGAGGGTGAAGCCATCATCGAAATGACAGGCCGATCGGGTCCGGTCACAGACATGGGGATCATCACTGCCTGTCAAAAAGTCGAACATTACGAGATCGTTTCCTACGAAAGCCTCATCAACTTAGCCGAGGGGCTGGGGTTGAACGAAGTGGTTGAAATTTTGAAAAAAAACGCTTGACGAAGAGGCAAATTCAGATGAAAAGTTAACTGCCATAGCCTTAAATGAGATCCTCCCAAAAGGAATGAAGGTGTCTTAAAACCCGCCATTAAAAACTTCTATCGACTAACTATAAACTTTTTTGGAGATGAAAAAGAATCAGGCTGACAATAAAAAGATCAAAGATTTACAAGGCGATACCGAGACGGGTCAAAACCGTCTGATGAACACCAATCACGGGGTGAGGATCAATGATGATCAAAACTCACTGAAAGCAGGGGACCGTGGGGCTACCTTGTTGGAGGATTTTATCATGCGTGAAAAGATTACGCACTTCGATCATGAACGAATTCCTGAACGAGTAGTCCACGCACGGGGTTCCGGGGCGCACGGCGTATTCAGAGTTTACGAATCCCTGGCGCCCTTGACCAAGGCTGCGTTTCTTCAAGATCCAACTGTTGAAACACCGGTATTCGTACGTTTTTCTACGGTAGTTGGTTCAAGAGGATCTACGGATCTAGCGCGAGATGTACGTGGATTTGCCGTAAAATTTTACACCGAGGAGGGAAATTTCGATTTGGTAGGAAATAACATGCCGGTATTCTTTATACAGGACGCCATGAAATTCCCCGATTTAGTGCATGCGGTTAAACCCGAGCCCGACAATGAAATTCCTCAGGCCGCCTCGGCACATGATACCTTTTGGGACTTTATCTCGCTCATGCCAGAATCAGCGCATATGATCATGTGGCTCATGAGCGACCGAGCCATTCCACGAAGCTACCGGATGATGGAAGGATTCGGGGTTCACACCTTTCGATTTGTCAACGAAGCAGGTGTAGCTAGTTTTGTAAAATTTCATTGGAAACCTTTATTAGGGGTGCATTCTGTAGCCTGGAATGAAGCACAAATTATCTCAGGTAAGGATCCGGATTTTCATCGTAGAGATTTGTGGGAGGCCATTGAAGGAGGGAATTTCCCCGAATGGGAATTGGGAATTCAGGTGGTTCCCGTGGAAGACGAACATGCTTTCGACTTTGATTTACTTGATCCAACGAAGATTATTCCCGAGGAACTTGTGCCTGTTCAACGAGTGGGAAGGCTAACCTTGAACCGGAATCCGGACAATTTTTTTTGCAGAGACCGAACAGTCAGCTTTCCACGTAGGGCATGTGGTCCCAGGGATAGACTTCACAAATGACCCCTTGCTTCAAGGGCGATTGTTTTCCTATACAGATACACAGCTAATTCGTTTAGGTGGACCAAATTTTCAGGAGATCCCTATCAATCGACCCATTGTGACCGTACACAATAATCAACGGGACGGATATATGCGGCAAATAATAAATCGAGGGAAATCGAGCTATCACCCCAACTCACTGGCCAATGGGGATCCTCGACAGGCAAAAGCGTCTGAAGGAGGATATACCACTTACCCCGAACGAGTTGATGCGAAAAAAGTCCGAGCCAGAAGTCGTAGTTTTTTCGACCATTTCAGTCAGGCCAGGTTGTTCTTCAATAGTCAGTCCGAACCCGAAAAGGACCATTTAATCGATGCATTAAATTTTGAATTAGGGAAGGTTGTCAATATCGATGTCCGAAAAAGGATGCTTAGAGTTCTTGGTCAAATTGATAAAGGGTTGGCAACGTCCGTGGCACTGGCTCTACGTCTACCCATCCCCAAGGAAGCAGATGAACCTCTTAATCAAAGTATACCTGCGGATGCTAATCCAGATGAATATCAACCTGTACAAGTGGAGGGAGCACTCGTTAAATCCACTCCGTTGAGTATGGCCAATACGGTGAAGGATAGCATTGTATCTCGGAAAATCGCTTTTCTTGTTGCGGATGGAGTTGATTCGAATTCCATAAAAACTGTTAAGAAAACCTTAGAAGATCAAAAGGCGATCGTAGACCTGATTGCGCCGCGACAGGGTTTTGTTACGGCTGCTAATAGCGAAATTGTGCCGGTTCAACATAGTTTCCTTACCATGGATTCGGTGATGTACGATGCTGTTTATGTGCCTGGTGGAGCTAATAGCGTCGCTACGCTTGAAGCAGATGCCGATGCGGTGCATTTTCTAAACCAAGCTTTCCGCCATTGCAAGCCCATCGCTGCGGATGTTTCGGCTATTCAGGTTTTTGAAGCTACCTATTTCTTTCGCAAACTACCGGAAAAGTTTGACGAGAAGATTGCCCTACGCGATGGTATCGTTATTAATAACAGGCCAAAATCTCTAGCCGATTTATTCGTCAAAGCGATTTCCCAACACCGATTCTGGGAACGCGAAAAGAGCCGAAAAGTACCTGCTTAAGGTAACTTTCTGTAAAATCGATCCCTAATGGGTAGGAGACTGCACTTTTCCATCCTATATAATTTTTTGAATAATTTAATTCCATTTGAACACACACAACGTCATGAAAAATCACATTTTAACATTGGGCTTGGTAGCAGGAATTGTTATCGGAGCCCAGGCTCAGTCCACGCCACAGAGCAATCAGACGGGTCCACAGGCTCAAAGTGGCCGCATCCAGAACCAAGACAGCAGAAATCTGAACTTTCCCTATATGAATAGCGGAAATTACAATTCAGTAGAAATGGGTCGAGTGCCTGAAAACATTCGAACAACATTTCAAACGGATTATTCCGACGTCAATGACGCTCAATGGGAGTATAATCAGGATGTGTACCGGAGTAACTTTTCGCGAGACGGAAAGAGATGGTCCGTTTTGTACGGAATTGACGGACGGGTGATTCAAACTGAAACCCAGGCCTCATTAGAGGATTTACCATCGTCGATGCAAGAAGGGCTAAGGAACAAAAATGTATCTAATGTAAATCAAATTCAAGTGGGTAATCAGCGGTATTATTCGACCCAAATAGATGGTCAGAATACCTACTTTGATGCCAATGGGAAATCGGTTCAACCTTCCCGACGTCGTCCCTAAAAGCATTTTATAATGGGCAACAGAGCCTAAAGCACCCTTTATGAACGACTCATAAGGGTGCTTTTTCTAGTTATCGAGTAGTCTAAATTGGGTGGATACCTTCTTTTGCGACCATCTTTCCAAAAGAGGTTGTTCCAGACTAAATTCACGGTATTCATCGGGATTCATGATCGGTATCCCTGATACGATGGGATAAATTCTTTTACAGATGTCACAACTGAGTAAACCTTCGATTACCTCATCGTGCAAGTCTTTGGTGATTATTTCGAGTTGGAGGTCAGACTTATCAAAGGGGCAACATAATTTGGGGATAGTTTGCAGTTTCATTTTACCAAGGTATTTAAAATCGAGTTATACTTATTTATTTCCACGGCCGGGTTATTACTGTTCATAACCCCTGAGATGACAGCGATCCCTGAGAAGTCCAGATCTTCTAGTTGAATTAAATTATCTGGTCGAATACCGCCAGCTAGGAAAATGGGCATGGTAGTAATTTCCCTGGCTCTCCGTACAGTGTCGAAACTTACTAGCTCGCAACTGTTGGAGGTTGATGAAGGGAACATTGAACAGAATGATAGGTAGTTTACCTCATTCTCCTGAGCCCATTTAACCAAGTTTAAATCGTTATTGCAGGTAATCCCTACGATAAACTCTCTTCCGATTTCGGTTTTCAGTTGGGAAAGATCATGGGGTGGGGAATCGAAATGCACGCCGTCTAAATAGGTATGCTTTAACAGTTCCCAACGATTATTGATCAGCACAGGGACCGAACGTTCCTGACATAGTAATTGAATTTCTTCAATCAAATAGGTGGGAATGGTACCGTTTTTAAAATGATCCCATATTTGTACAGCTGCGATATCTTCTAGGAGAGCTTGTTTGAGCTTTCTCAATAAACTCCCTGGTTCCATAGCTGGATCCAGAATTAGATAAACACCATTTTTCATTTCCATTTTAGTTTAATTGCTTTATAAAATGCAGCCCAATACGGATCTTGATCGAAGTAGGTCAGGGGACGAGTATACTCGCTGTCGACCAGTGTCACGCCTTCTTCTTTAGGACAAAATTCACCCACAGCAACGCAGGGAATTTGTTCCGAATGGAGGCGAGCGATAACCGTATCAGTAGCATCTTTTTCACAGGCAATGATCATCGAACCGGCTCCTATACAGTAGCGCGGATCTAGTTCAAAGATTTTGCAAATGGTTGCTTGAGCTTCGGATATGGGTAAATGGTCGTTAAACACACGTACCCCATTTCCTGAAGCAATCGCCATTTCGTATATGGCACCGAGTACACCCCCTTCCGTTACATCGTGTAGGGCGGTCACTGCTGAATCGCTAGCATTTTCACCGACCGCTGCTAGGGCGTCGGGCAGTGATGAGGTTTGATAAAAAGATTCGCATGCCCGGTGGTATATTTCGTGGCCGGCTTTGGCTTTGACGGTTTCTGGGAAACTCATCGCCAGTATGGCCGCTGATGAAATAGCGCAAGATTTGGTAACCAGAATGACATTGCCGGGTTGTGCGTATTTCGAAAGCCTTATGTTTTTTTTGGGTGCTATCGAAATAAAGGTGCCACCACCGGCTATAGTTGAGTGTTGCCCTTCAATAAAACCGGTATGTCCGCCGGTAATAGTCATTTCAAGTTTTTGGCAGTATTGGTGGATATAGGACCAATATCGCTGGAATTCTACTTCAGAAAAGGTGGAAGGGAGGTTCAGAACAAATTGTCCGTACATGGGTGCGAATCCGGTAGTAGCCATATCGTTAGCCATCAAATGCACTGACAACCATGCAGATTCTTCCAAACCCAGAGAGGGGATGAGGGAAAGCGGGTCGCTTGTTAAGGTCATTGCCTTATCATTCCCTAAGTCTACCACTGAAACATCGACCCCGAACCCTGGCCCTGCGATCACTTCCGATCGGGGGTGTCCGCATTGGTGGGCGATGAACGCTTCAAATAGGTCTTTCTCTATTTTTCCAATTTTGTCACTCATTATTCCACATCGTTAAACCTTACATACAAGCCGAAAAAATCGCCGTAGGGGACACTCCATTGCTGTATAGGAAACCATTTAGGTAAGCCGGTACAGGTCCAATAGATGGAATATTCGCGTCCTTTTAAGGCTTGGTGTATGATTTCGCTTAGTTTTTGAGGTGTGTAAAAAGTGGCTGTGACATAGAACGGGTTTTTGCCAAACAACTGTTGTATCCTTCTTCGGAGCACTTTCGGTGAGTTGCGGTTCATCATGCCCATGGCTATCCCGTATTTTGCTACTCTGGCTGCTTCGCGGATAACCTTTACCGGGTCCTTGTAGTATTCGAATGTAGTAATAAAGGCTAGGGCATCGAAGGTATGGTCTTTAAAGGGCATGTGATGCGAATCAGCCATGACAAGATCTCCACCGAAAAGATATTTAGCTTGGGATAACATGAGGGGGGAAATATCTCCTCCCGTTGCTTCCACCCCTATTTCTTTCCACCATCGTGTAAACCGACCCGTTCCGCATCCAAACTCCAATAGGGTTTTGACCCTTTTGTCACCGGATACTAGTTGTTCCATAACTTTTTTCTGCCCTATTTCAGCCCTTTTATATCGGCCTTCATACCAGAGTTCGTAAGTATCGGTATGCTCCCGATTGAAAAACCATTCTTTTCTTCCTTGCCAATTTTGCTGATGAGCGGGTATTAAGCCCGTCGTGAATTTTCCTACTTCCATAACTTACGATAGCGGTTAAAAAAAACTCCATTCACTGGGGTATGCCAATGAATGGAGTCCGAAAATGTTGAGTTTCAGCATCCCTACGTTGGCATTATCCAAATCAGGTCTCGGGTATGATCTCAGCCTTTTGGGGCACCCCGTGCTTATAATGGGTAAAGATAGGGAAAAAATTTGGAATGTATGGAGACCCGTACGACTACCCCAAACCGATTATCAAATGCCTTCATATAGTATTGCTCTATGAGAATATAGAAACATTCAGTTTGATCTATATCGCTATGTGGCGGTAGCTTTGCTAGCGAATCAAGAAGGAAAACGGAATTGAATAATCTGATCCCTCGCGTTCGCAAAAGCTATAAAGTGAAAATTTATCCTCAATCAATAGAAAATGACAATGGAAATGCAAGATTTAAAAGACATCAGTAAGTGTCCTTTTCATAATGGTACCTTAGGGAATGAAAAGCCAGTATCTACGGAAACAAACGGGGTGGGCAATCAAAATGAAGATTGGTGGCCAGATCGCCTGACGTTGGATGTCCTTCGTCAACATTCACCCTTATCAGATCCAATGGGTGAAAGTTTTGAGTATAAAAAGGAGTTTGAAAGTCTTGATCTCGCTTCCGTTAAAAAGGAATTGGCTGAATTAATGACGGATTCACAAGACTGGTGGCCGGCAGATTTTGGACACTATGGACCTTTTTTTATACGAATGGCCTGGCATAGTGCCGGAACTTATCGGGTACACGACGGAAGAGGGGGAGCCGGGCGCGGACAGCAAAGATTTGCCCCACTCAACAGTTGGCCTGACAACGCCAATCTGGATAAGGCGAGACGCCTGTTATGGCCGATTAAGCAGAAATATGGGAAAAAAATATCCTGGGCTGACTTGATGATACTAGCCGGGAATGTGGCAATGGAAACCATGGGGTTCAAGACCTTTGGCTACGGTGGGGGTCGTGCTGATGTTTGGGAAGCGGATCGCGATGTGTATTGGGGAAGTGAAAAAGAGTGGGTCAAAACGCATCGGAATCCGGAAGCACTTGAAAACCCTTTGGCCGCTACTGAAATGGGGTTAATTTATGTAAATCCAGAGGGGCCTGACCGGAACCCGGATCCATTGTTGGCAGCACAAGCCATACGAAAAACGTTTGCGCAAATGGGCATGAACGATGAAGAGACGGTGGCACTCATCGCTGGCGGTCATACATTTGGGAAAACGCATGGGGCAGCCGACCCATCTCATGTAGGAGCTGAGCCGGAAGCTGCGGATCTAGAATTACAAGGGTTGGGATGGATGAGCTCGTATGGTAGCGGCCACGGAAAGGATACGATTACCAGTGGTTTGGAAGTGACCTGGACCAGCACACCCACCTGTTGGACTAACAATTTTTTCTGGAACTTGTTCGGATATGAGTGGGAATTGACGAAAAGTCCGGGAGGTGCATTTCAATGGAAACCAAAGCACCAAATGGGGGAAGGATCCGTTCCCGACGCTCATGATCCTTCGCTTCGCCATGCACCTTCCATGTTGACCACCGACTTAGCATTACGATATGATCCTTTTTACGGTCCCATTTCGCGTCGTTTTTATGAAAATCCCGATGAGTTTGCCGACGCATTTGCACGGGCGTGGTTCAAGTTGACCCACCGGGATATGGGTCCGAAGACGCGATACCTGGGACCTGAAGTGCCCGATGAGGACTTGATTTGGCAGGATCCTCTACCAAAGTTGGAACATCAACTAGTGGAAAAACACGATATCGTGGCTCTGAAAAAAGCGATTTTGGATACAGGTCTCCCGGTATCCACGTTGGTGACAGTTTCCTGGGCATCGGCATCCACTTTTAGAAGTTCTGACAAGCGTGGAGGAGCCAATGGGGCACGGATTCGTCTTGCACCTCAAAATACCTGGGAGGTCAATAGTCCCCCGCAGCTCTCTGAGGTTTTGGGCGTATTGGAGGAAATTCAACAGTCCTTTAATACTTCTCATACGGGGGGAAAGAAAATCTCATTAGCGGATCTGATTGTTTTAGCTGGGGCTGCGGCTATTGAAAAGGCAGCTCAAGAAGCGGGTTTTGAAATCGAAGTTCCCTTTACTCCAGGGCGTACGGATGCCCTCCAAGAGCAGACCGACGTAGAATCGTTTGCCTATTTGGAGCCTCAAGCGGATGGATTCCGAAACTATTTGAAAGCTAAATCTGGGGTAGCGACTGAAAGGTTATTAGTCGACAAAGCACAGCAATTAACGCTTACTCCACCAGAAATGACCGTTTTGGTTGGGGGGATGAGAGCGTTAGGAGCCCACTTCGATGGTTCGTCTCACGGTGTATTTACAGATCGGGTGGGGGTACTTACCAACGATTTTTTCACGAACCTCCTTGACATGCATACGGTTTGGAAGGCTGTTGATGACTCGAAGGAGCTATTCGAGGGGAGGGATCGGAAGACAGGGGAAGTAAAATGGACCGCTACACGTGCCGATTTAGTATTTGGGTCTCATTCCGAACTAAGGGCATTAGCCGAAGTATACGGAAGTGACGATGCACAGGAGAAATTTGTTAACGACTTCGTGGCTGCCTGGGTAAAAGTTTCGAATCTAGATCGTTTTGATCTCGCTTAGGGGCGGAGGTAAGTCTGAATTTAAAAGCTGTCTCAAATAAAGGGGACGGCTTTTTTGCATCAATACTTTTTCGATAGCAGCTACTACCGAATCTAAAAATAGGGGAGTTTTCACTTAAACAGGCATAAATAATTCAAAAATGTCTTAGCCCCCTAAAAGGCTGGACTAAAATTGGAAATCAATTTAGTCACAGTAAATTTAGGAGTTATGTCAAAATCGAGACGTCATTTTACCCCGGGAGAGAAGTATAGTATTCTTCAAGAGGCCGAGAGGGAGGGCCCGACAGAAACAGCCCGGAAGTATAATCTTGCGTATTCTGTTCTAAGCAATTGGAAACGGTAACACCTTTCTAAAGGCAAGGAAGGCCTAAAACCGGGTTACAAAAGAATTGATCCTCAACTTCGTGCCTTAGAGGAAGAGAACGCGCGGCTAAAGAAAATTGTCGCCAATCAGGCACTTGAACTTGACCGGGCGGCCGGTGCCGTTCAAGACCGAGCTATCAAAAAAAAGCGATGCCCATTATCCGAAAGGAAGGAAATGATTGCCCAGTATAAAGGTAAGTTGCCTGTTGCTGATCTTTGTCAGTGGGCCGGTGTTCCCAAGAGCAGCTTGTACTACAAGGCTCGGGAAGGGGTGAGAGGCATAAGGCCTAGCACGCACACGATAGTTGGGGGCTTCGCATTGGTGGAAAATAGACTGGTAGTGGATCAGATACGTGCCATTCTTACAATGGACTACTGTGTGTACGGGTACCGCAAAATGACCGAAGAACTCCGTGATATGGAGTATGAGATCAACGCTAAGAAAGTATACCGGCTGATGAAAGAGCACCATTTATTGTCTGGCAAGCGTATACAGGCCCAAGGGAAAAGGAAGTGGGTGAAGCACCGTCGTATAGACGCTAAACGCCCAATGGAGTATTTAAGCCTTGATATCAAATATATTTGGCGGGGCCGCCCGGCGGTTCAAGGCGAATCTCGCTGGTATTATCAACTGGCCATCATGGATGTATACAGTCGCCGGATTTTGTGCTGGATCTTGCAACGCAGCGTTCGACAAGCGGATGTGATCGCCCTGATGCGGTGGCTTGACCTATCGTTTGGATTAAAAGGCGTCATTATACGCAATGACAACGGCTCCCAATTCATTGCTCACAAGGTGCGGGAAGCATTGGAGTTGTTGGAAGCCCAACAGGAATTCACGCATGTGGCCACTCCTTTTCCATTTCCTTCATCTGCTTGAGCTGGGAAACGTCCATTCCCGAGTACTTGTTCTTCCAGGAGTAAAAGGTCCCCTGGCTAATGCCGTGCTCACGGCAAATGTCCGAAACCGATAATCCGGCCTCCTGTTGAGACAGAATCTTGATGATCTGGCTCTCGCTGAACTTGCTTTTTTTCATTGTCCCTAAATTATAAAACTACATGAATAATCGTAGC
>Ga0172382_10008916_pt1 | contig 13821 bp, 12 predicted proteins | sample Leawel138RmetaG_FD_122245 | JGI IMG/M metagenome (GOLD analysis project Ga0172382, IMG submission 122245) | Leachate microbial communities from a municipal landfill in Southern Ontario, Canada - Leachate well 138R metaG | ecosystem: Engineered > Solid waste > Landfill > Unclassified | place...
GAACAGCGGGCCGGCGATGACGTCGAAGCCGATGTCGCCGAAGGCCGAGGCGATGATCTTGGCGCCGCGGTCGTGGCCGTCCTGGCCGAGCTTGGCGACGAGCAGCTTCGGCGTCTCGCCGAGATTCTTCGAGAACTCCTCCAGCCGCTGGACGAGGTTTTCGTACTCCGGCTCGCCCTGATAGGCTTCGCCATAGACCCGGCGCACCACCTTCGGCACCGCCGAATGGTCGCCGAAGGCGTCGCGCAGCGCGTCGGAAATCTCGCCGAGCGTGGCGCGGGCGCGCGCGGCTTCCACCGCCGCCTCGAGGATGTTGCCCTTGCCGGTCCTGGCGACCTCGCGCAGCGCGTCGATGGTCTCCTGCCACCTCTTCGGGTCGCGCTGGCGGCGCATCTTCTCGATGCGGGCGATCTGCGCCTCGCGCACCGCCTTGTTGTCGATGTCGAGGATGTCGAGATCGTCCTCGTTCTCGAGGCGGTACTTGTTGACGCCGACGATGACCTCGTCGCCGCGGTCGATGGCCGCCTGCTTGCGGGTCGCGGCCTCCTCGATCAGCCGCTTGGGCAGGCCTTCGTTGACCGCCTTGGTCATGCCGCCCATGGCCTCGACCTCCTCGATCAGGGCCCAGGCCTTCTCGGCCAGCTCGTTGGTCAGGCTCTCGACATAGTAGGAGCCGGCGAGCGGATCGACCACCTTGGTCACGCCGGTCTCGTGCTGGAGGATCAGCTGGGTGTTGCGGGCGATGCGGGCGGAAAACTCGGTCGGCAGCGCGATGGCTTCGTCGAGCGCGTTGGTGTGCAGCGACTGGGTGCCACCGAGCGCGGCCGACATCGCCTCGTAGGCGGTGCGGATGACGTTGTTGTAGGGATCCTGCTCCTGAAGCGACACGCCGGAGGTCTGGCAATGGGTGCGCAGCATCAGCGAGGACGGTTTCTTCGGCTCGAACTCCTGCATGATGCGCGTCCACAGCAGCCTGGCTGCGCGCAGCTTGGCGGCTTCCATGAAGAAGTTCATGCCGATGGCGAAGAAGAAGGAGAGCCGCCCGGCGAAGGCGTCGACGTCTAGGCCCTTTTTCAAGGCGGCGCGGACATATTCGCGCCCGTCGGCAAGCGTGAAGGCCAGCTCCTGCACCAGCGTCGCGCCCGCCTCCTGCATGTGATAGCCGGAGATGGAGATGGAGTTGAACTTCGGCATCTCCTTCGCCGTGTACTCGATGATGTCGGCGATGATCCGCATCGAGGGCTCGGGCGGGTAGATGTAGGTGTTGCGGACCATGAACTCCTTCAAAATGTCGTTCTGGATGGTCCCGGAAAGTTTTTCGCGCGCGACGCCCTGCTCCTCGCCGGCGACGATGAAGTTGGCGAGGATCGGGATCACCGCGCCGTTCATGGTCATCGACACGGAGATCTTCTCCAGCGGGATGCCGTCGAACAGGATCTTCATGTCCTCGACCGAGTCGATGGCCACGCCCGCCTTGCCGACATCGCCCTCGACGCGCGGATGGTCCGAATCGTAGCCGCGATGGGTGGCGAGGTCGAAGGCGACCGACACGCCCTGCTGGCCGGCGGCGAGCGCCTTGCGGTAGAAGGCGTTCGAGGCTTCCGCGGTCGAGAAGCCGGCATATTGGCGGATCGTCCACGGCCGGCCGGCATACATGGTCGCGCGCGGCCCGCGCACGAAGGGCGCGACGCCGGGAAGCGAATCGAGATGCCCGACGCCCTCGAGGTCTTCAGCCGTGTAGAGCGGCTTGACCGGAATGCCCTCCGGCGTGTTCCACACCAGCGTCTCGGGGTCGCGCTTGATCTCCTTCTCGGCCAGCGCGCGCCACGTCTCGAGCTTTGGGTCGGTCATCGCGAGGCTCCTGCCTACTCGAATTCGAGGATCAGTTCGTCGACGGCGAGGCTCGCGCCCGGCTCGACGGCGACGCGCTTGACCTTACCGCCCTTTTCGGCGCGCAGCACGTTTTCCATCTTCATCGCCTCGACGGTCGCCAGCGCCTGACCCTCCTGCACCTCGTCGCCCTCGCCGACGGCAATGGACGTGACAACGCCGGGCATCGGGCACAGCAGCATCTTCGAGGTGTCCGGCGGCAGCTTGTCCGGCATCAGCCCGGCGAGCTCGGCGACGCGGGGGTTGCGCACATGCGCCTTGGCGTCGATGCCGCGCCAGCGCAGGCGGAGCGCCGAGTTGACCTGATCGACCTTGACGCCCGCCTTGACGTCGCCGACCGTGAAGCGGGCATGGGTGCGCCCCGGCAGCCAGGAAGACGCGACCGTGACCTCGTGCCCGTCCTCGAAGACGACGACGGTGGCCGAGCCTTCGTCATAGGCCGCGACGGGGAAGGTCTGGCCGGCCAGCGTCACAACCCAGTCGCGGCCGATCGAGCGCGGATGGTTGGCGAGGGTGCCGGAAATCAGCGCCGCGCGCTTCTGGGTGCGCAGGTTGATATAGGCGGCGATTGCCGCGAGCGTGCGCGCCTCCTCCTCGCCGGGCGCGACGCCGGCAAAGCCATTCGGCCATTCCTCGGCGATGAAGGCGGTGGTGAGCCGACCTTCCTTGAAGCGCGGATGCTCCATGACGGCGGAGAGGAAGGGCAGGTTGTGGCCGATGCCCTCGACCTCGAAATCGTCGAGCGCGGCGGACATGGCGGCCACCGCCGCCTCGCGCGTCGGCGCCCAGGCGCAGAGCTTGGCGATCATCGGGTCGTAATACATCGAGATCTCGCCGCCCTCGAACACGCCGGTGTCGTTGCGGATCACGGTGCCGTCTTCCCTCGCGCCCTCCGCCGGCGGGCGGTAGCGCGTCAGCCGGCCGATCGAGGGCAGGAAGTTGCGGTAGGGGTCCTCGGCATAGAGCCGGCTTTCGATGGCCCAGCCGTTCAGCTTGACGTCGGCTTGAGCGATCTTCAGCTTTTCGCCGGCGGCGACGCGGATCATTTCTTCCACCAGGTCGATGCCGGTGATCAACTCCGTCACCGGGTGCTCGGCCTGAAGGCGGGTGTTCATCTCGAGGAAGTAGAAGTTGCGGTCGCCGTCGACGATGAACTCGACCGTGCCGGCCGAATGGTAGCCCACGGCCTTCGCAAGGGCGACGGCCTGCTCGCCCATCGCCTTGCGCGTGGCCGCGTCGAGGAAGGGCGAGGGCGCCTCTTCCACCACCTTCTGGTTGCGGCGCTGGATCGAGCATTCGCGCTCGCCGAGATAGATCGTGTTGCCGTGCTTGTCGCCCAGCACCTGAATCTCGATGTGGCGCGGCTGGGTGACGAACTTCTCGATGAAGATGCGGTCGTCGCCGAAGGAGGACTTGGCCTCGTTCTTGGACGACTGGAAGCCCTCGCGGGCCTCGGCGTCGTTCCAGGCGATGCGCATGCCCTTGCCGCCGCCGCCGGCGGAGGCCTTGATCATCACCGGATAGCCGATCGAGGAGGCGATGCGGACGGCCTCGTCCGCGTCTTCGATGAGCCCCATATGGCCGGGCACGGTGGAAACGCCGGCTTCCGCCGCCAGCTTCTTCGAGGTGATCTTGTCGCCCATCGCCTCGATGGCCTTCACCGGCGGGCCGATGAAGGCGACGCCTTCCTTCTCCAGCGCCTCGGCGAACAGCGAGTTCTCCGACAGGAAGCCGTAGCCGGGATGGACCGCGTCGGCGCCGGTCTGGCGGATGGCGTCAAGGATATTGTCGATGACGATATAGGACTGGTTCGACGGCGCCGGGCCGATATGCACCGCTTCGTCCGCCATCTTGACGTGGAGCGCGTCGCGGTCGGCGTCGGAATAGACGGCGACGGTGGCGATGCCGAGCTTCTTCGCCGACTTGATGACCCGGCAGGCGATCTCGCCGCGATTGGCGATGAGGATTTTCTTGAACATCACCCGGTCTCCAGTCCCCATAAGTTCAATCTCTGAATTTCTTTTCATACGGCATGGTCAGAAGCGCCGAGGCCGTGACCACGCCGCCGAAAACGGTGGCGAACGGCACGACGAGCAGCAGCACCGGGATTACCGGATTGGCCGCGTGGGCGACACGCGTGCCCATCCCGCCGAGGTCGAGCCAGATGATGGCGGCGGCGGTGAGCGCGCCGATCAGCGCGCCGCCGGCCGCGTTCAGCGCCATGAAGCGCAGCATCTGCCAGTGGTCCCGGCGGGCCGCTTCCGGCGTCAGCACCGGCTTTTCCATCCTGCCCATCGGCGGTTCCTCACAGCGGAATCGTGTCGTGCTTCTTCCACGGCTGGTCGAGCTTCTTGTTGCGAAGCGCCGCGAATGCGCGGGCAATGCGCCGGCGCGAGGAATGCGGCATGATGACCTCGTCGATGAAGCCGCGCTCGGCCGCCTTGAACGGGTTGGCGAAATTGACCTCGTATTCCTTGGTCCGCGCCGCGATCTTTTCCGCGTCGCCGAGTTCGGAGCGATAGAGGATCTCGGTCGCGCCCTTGGCGCCCATCACCGCGATCTCGGCGGTCGGCCAGGCATAGTTGATGTCGGCGCCGATATGCTTGGAGGCCATGACGTCATAGGCGCCGCCATAGGCCTTGCGCGTGATCAGCGTGACCATGGGAACGGTCGCCTGCGAATAGGCGAAGAGCAGCTTGGCGCCGTGCTTGATGACGCCGCCATATTCCTGCGCCGTACCCGGCAGGAAGCCCGGCACGTCGACCAGCGTGAGCAACGGGATCGAGAAGGCGTCGCAGAAGCGCACGAAGCGGGCGGCCTTGCGCGAGGAGTCGATGTCGAGGCAGCCCGCCAGAACCATCGGCTGGTTGGCGACGACGCCGACCGGCTGGCCCTCGATGCGGATGAAGCCGGTGACGATGTTGCGCGCGAACGCTTCCTGGATCTCGAAGAAATCGCCCTCGTCGGCCAGCGCCAGGATCAGCTCCTTCATGTCGTAGGGCTTGTTGGCTGAATCGGGAATCAGCGTGTCGAGCCGCATGTCGATGCGCTCGGGGTCGTCGTGGAACGGGCGGACCGGCGGGGTCTCGCGGTTCGACAGCGGCAGGAAGTCGAACAGCCGGCGCACCTGCTCCAGCGCCTCGACATCGTCGTCGAAGGCGCCGTCGGCGACGGAGGATTTCTGCGTATGGGTGCGCGCGCCGCCCAGCTCTTCGGCCGTGACGATCTCGTTGGTCACGGTCTTCACCACGTCGGGGCCGGTGACGAACATGTAGGAGGAATCGCGCACCATGAAGATGAAGTCGGTCATGGCCGGCGAATAGACCGCGCCGCCGGCGCACGGGCCCATGATGACGGAAATCTGCGGAATGACGCCGGAGGCGTCGACATTGCGCTTGAAGACGTCGGCGTAGCCGGCGAGCGAGGCGACGCCCTCCTGAATGCGTGCGCCGCCGGAATCGTTGAGCCCGATCACCGGCGCGCCGTTCCTCACCGCCATGTCCATGATCTTGCAGATCTTCTGCGCGTGGGTCTCGGACAGCGAGCCGCCGAGCACGGTGAAGTCTTGGGAGAAGACATAGACGAGGCGGCCGTTGATGGTGCCCCAGCCGGTGACGACGCCGTCGCCCGGATATTTCTGGCGCGCCATACCGAAATCGACGGCGCGGTGGGCGACATAGAGGTCGAATTCTTCGAACGAGCCTTCGTCGAGCAGCACCTCGATGCGCTCGCGCGCGGTCAGCTTGCCCTTGGCGTGCTGGGCCTCGACGCGCTTCTCGCCGCCGCCGGCCCATGCCTGAGCGCGCCGCTCCGCCAGTTGCTCCAGTATCTCGCGCATCGGATGGTCCCCCGAATCGTGATCCAGTGGGCGGCCGCATGCGCGGGCCACCCTTGCGTTTTCGCATAATCGCTTCCTGCGCCGGCGAAAAGGCTTGAACGGGCGGAGGTGCGTAAAGTACATTTCACAATATTGCAAAAAGCGAAATTGCAAAATGCGAAACACCAAGCTGTTCATCGGCCGCAAGGTGCGCGACCTGCGCGAGGCCAACCGACTGACGCAAGCGGCCTTTGCCGAGCGCATCGGCATCTCGACCAGCTATCTCAACCAGATCGAGAACAACCAGCGTCCGGTCTCGGCCGCCGTGCTGCTGTCGCTGGCCGAGACCTTCCGCATCGACATCGCCGACTTCTCGGCCGGCGAGGGCGACCGGCTGCTCTCCGCCCTGTCGGAGGCGATCAACGACCCGCTGTTCGAGACGTTTAGGCCGACCCTGCAGGAACTGAAGCTCGTCGCCCAGAACGCGCCGGGCTTTGCGCATGCGCTGATCGCCGCGCATCAGGCCTACCGGCGCAATTCCGAGCAGCTCGCCTCGTTCGACGACACGTTCGGCCGCTCGGCGGCGGTGGAGCCGACGCCTTACGAGGAAGTGCGCGACTTCTTCCATTTCGTCGACAACTACATCCACGAGCTCGACGTCGCGGCGGAGAAGCTCGCCCACGAGCTCGACATGCCGGCGCGCGAGCCGGCGACCGCGCTGGCCGAGCATCTGGAGCGGCGCCACGGCATCCGCACCGTCAGCGGCGCGCTCGGCGACATGCTGCTGCGCAAGTTCGACGGCGAGAGGCGTGTGCTGCAACTGAACCCGTTCTCGGCCCTGCCGACGCGCAGCTTTCAGATCGCGTTCCAGATCGGCGTCCTCGAAATGGCGCCGGCGGTCGATGCGATCATCGCCGACGCCGCCTTCCGCTCGGCGGAGGCCGCGCAGATCTGCCGCATCGGCCTCGCCAACTATTTCGCCGGCGCGCTGATGATGCCCTATGAGCGGATGCTGGAATCGGCGCGCGAGCTGCGCCACGACCTCGAATTGCTGGCGATGCGGTTCGGGGCGAGCATCGAGCAGGTGGCGCACCGGCTGTCGACGCTGCAACGGCCGGGCCGCAAGGGCGTGCCGATCTTCTTCGCCCGCATCGACCGCGCCGGCAACATCACCAAGCGCCACAGCGCGGCCAAGCTGCAATTCGCCCGCTTCGGCGCGGCCTGCCCGCTGTGGAACGTGCATCAGGCGTTCGAGACGCCCGGCCGCATCATCCGCCAGCTGGCCGAGACGCCGGACGGGGTGCGCTATCTCTGCCTCGCCACTGAGATCGCCAAGGGGGGAGGGGGGTTTCGCGCGCCGCAACGGCACTATGCCATTGCGGTGGGCTGCGAGGTCGCCCATGCCGGCGACTTCGTCTATGCCGACGACATGGACCTGACCAACCGCGCCGCCTTCGACCCGATCGGCATTTCCTGCCGCATCTGCGAGCGCGCGCACTGTCCGCAGCGCGCCATGCCGCCGCTCAAGCGCCGGCTGGTCGTCGACCACGACGTGCGCGGCGCGGTGCCTTACGGGCTGGATTGAGGGAAGGGAAGAAATGGTCGGAGTGGCGGGATTCGAACCCACGACCCCTTGACCCCCAGTCAAGTGCGCTACCGGGCTGCGCTACACTCCGAACCGCGCAAAGCCCTATAGATTATGGGGTTATGACGCAAGCGCGAAAATGCCCGCCTGGAACGAAAGCCGATCATTTGCGGTGAAGAATGCCAATCCGTGGCGAAAATTCCCACGGAAGTTACCACGGACGTTCTGGTATGGTTCCGGACTTTTCCACAGGCCCTTGACCAACTCAAAATCCTTCCCGCCCGCCCCGACTGTTCATCGGCCGGCTGTATTCCTTAGTGCCCGGCGTGCGGATCAAGCCGACCTTCTTGCCACCGCATTTCGAGCATTTCAGCTTGGGCACGAGATCGTCATGCATCGCGCCATGATCCGGCCCGAGCTTGTCGCGCAGCATCAGCATGTCGAGTTCGGCGTGATGATTGCAGCGTGAGTTGTGGCAATAGACGCTAAGCTTATCGCCGCTGTCGATGAACTCTTGGATGGTCGTAGGCATGGCGGGACCATAGCGCTGCCCCGAACGCAATTAAAGCGCCCGCAGCCGGTTAGGGCCACGGGCGCGATATGCTGGAATATGGGGATTGACGGGTTAGGGCGGCCCGCGATCAGCGGTGAGACGCCACTGCCGAAGGCGGTCGATCTCCTGCTGCATCTGCTGGATTACGTCACGTGTCCCATAGACAGACCCGAAGTCGGCCCTGATTTCATCAACCCGCCGGCTGATGTCGGATACCTCCTGATCGCGAGCACGGTTCCGTTCGGTCCATTCGGGTCTGGTAACAGTGCTTGCGCGCAGATCGCTGATGGCAGCTTCCTGTCGGCCCCGGTCTTCGGCAGCGCGGGCGGAGCGCCACTCCAGTTCCTCGCGGGTGATCATGCGTTCCGAGATCGCGGTGAGTGAGGTTTCCAGCCTGCCGGTGGCCGCCGTGATCGGGGCATAGGCAAGCCCGCCAATCGCAACGATGATTGCGAAGCTGACACCAATCGCAGACCAGATGACCGGCCATTGCGTCTTCCCGCCGGCGCGAAGCTCATTCGACAGCGCCGTCAGGTTGGCGTTGATTGATTGGAACCCACTGTTCATGTTCGAGCGGAGATCGACAATGTCCTTGCCTTGGTTCTCTACCCGCTCGGATAGCTTGGCCCACGATGCTACCGGATCGAATTGGCCGTTGTTCGCCATGTCGTCTTGCTCCAAGGCCCCAGCCCCTAAAATTTCTGCAGATGATGGTGGTTCGGCCTCAGCGGCCCTGCGTCTGGATTGCCCCGATGCTGCCGGCGAGCGCGGCGTGCCTGCGCCGGCAGTCCCCGAGAGAAGCGCGATCCGCGCCCCAGAGCCGTGCCACTTCCGCGGACCCCAGATCTCGCGCGGGCACGCTGACGACGTCGGCGCACGGTTCAGTCAATGCCGGCGGCACGCGCGCCAGCTCGGGCCGGTCAGCGACCGACCTGGTCGAGCTGCAGGCCGAGCCCGCGAGGAATGGCAGGCCGGCACACACAGCCAGCAGTGTCAGGTATCGCATCCTCGTCGCCCTCCATACTGGCGATTGCTGTCTCAAGGTCCATGATCTGGAGCGCGGCCCGGCTCCTGTCGGCGAGATAATCCCGCTCCAGCCTGTCGATCTGCGCCTGGGCCGCGCGGCGCTCGCGATCCATCTGATCGCGCAGCTTGCGGCTGGCTTCCTCCCAGGCGGCGCGCTCCTGCGCCCTTGCCTCGCGCCGCACGGACGGGTTGTCGACGGCCCAGTTCCATGTCGAGAAGATCATGATCGCGATCACACCACCTCCGAGGGCTGCGAGAATACCGCGCAGGCCACCGATGATCGTCAGCATCACGCCGCCTCCATGTCAGGCAACTCGACAGTCTGCCCCGCTAGAGCGTGGGTGCAATCGGCGAGGAACTGGATTCGGCCGTCACGGACGAATGAGTGGCAGACTCTTTCGGTTCGCCACTCTTTGAATGCCTCAGTCGCAGCGGGATTTGCAGGGTATCGGACCAAGATCGACGGCGTGAAGGTCGGCCGGTCGTAGTCATTGTTGAAGCCCCAACGTGGACGCCCTTCCCCATCGACGATCACCTGGTGCAGTTCTTGACAGCCGGGGCACATGAACGCCACGCGGCCGCCTTCCAGCGTGCGCAGCTTTCCGCGGGCGGCCATCACCGCAGCCCCTCGAGGCAGATGCGCTGTTCGTCCGCTCTCCGGTTTACCAGCCCCATGACGACCCGCCCGCCAGCCTTGTTCCACATGGGGATGGCGTTGCATGCGCCCCGGATGTCTCCGGCATTGGCGCGGCGCGCAACCGTCGAGCGGCAGAATGCCCCGGTGCCGATGTTGTAGGACAGCGACAGGAACGCCGTGTAGCTCTTGGCCGGGATCGTGTCCGGGCTCTTGAGACACTTGCGCATGCCGGTCTCGAACTCGGCAAGCGCATCCCCCAGCATCGCCTTGCATTCGTCAACCGTGTAGCGGTCGCCCATCTTGACGCCGCGCGTCTCGCCGAAGCACACGGTCGGGATGCCGACGACATCGCGATAGGCCACGGTCCGCAACCCTTCCCATGCGCCGACCAGCGCGACGGCTGCCGCCATCAGCGCGCCCGACTTCTTCAACCTGCTTTTGGTGGCCGCTTTCATCGGCTGTCCCCTTCGTCTTGTTGTGCAAGCAGCCGCGCAACAAACGCGGCGGCGGTGGTGAGTGCGGACCCGGCCGCAAACAGGCCGCGCGGCATGTCGAGAAACCCGTCCAGGATCGGCAGCGCGATCTCGATGCCTGAAAGAATGCCGGCAAGGATCATCAGCCGGATGCTCCACGCGCGGCGAAGCACCCAGCGCCAGTTGTCGACGAGCTGCATGGTCTTTCTCCGGTAATCAGATGCTGCTATGCGGGCCCCGGCGCGGCTCATATGCCGGCATGGCGCATCCCCCGTGCCGTGCGCTGCCGAGCGACCAGAGCCCGACGGCTCGGCAGCCGCCTCCACCTACTGGCTATGTCGAATCGAATGCAGGTGATACGAAAGGGTGGGTGCGGTCTCTCAGACCGGCGCGGATGAACTCGCCTTCCTTCCGCGCGCCACCGGACCCTTCCACTGCCCCCTTGTAATCCGGTGGCCCCCGCTTAGGCAATAAAAAGCCCGGCTAAAGTGTGGACGGAGCCGGGAGTTGGCCGCGCTGGCTATCGTGCGCGGCAGAAGACTGACTAGGACGGCCAGTAGCCATCGTCGGCATAATCCGCCGGGATCGGATCGGCGTCCTTCAGCGCGCGGGCTGCAAAGATATGCGCCTGCTTATGAGCCATGGCGGCCTGACCGAATGCGAACATGGTCTGCGCATCCATGGTGTTGAGGCTGTTGTCGGCGGCGATCCACTGGAAGTCCGATGCTCCGCCGTGCCAGCGATAGTCACCGGCTGTGGCCCCGCTTCTAATGGCAGCAAGGGCGGCGAGCGATGCACCGGTGATGTTCTCACGGTCCTCGTCACGGGACTGGTAGGTGACGCCGCCGAAGGTAAAGCCAGCAGCAATGCGCCGGCCGCGCTCCGCGTCGATCATGTCGGGGGTGACCAGCACTACGGCAGGAGGGTCGGTCGTGGTGACGATCCAGCCGCCATCCCAGACGGCATATTCGCCCTCTTCAAGCGAAGGCGGTTCGGTACGGGTCCACCCACGCGCCGCGCCAACTGTATCATCGATCTCTTGCGAAACCCCGGTCCAGTAGCCGCCGTAGCCGATCTCGTAGATGGTCTGCATTGGCTATGTCCTTATGTAGGGCACGACAATATTGCCGATTGTGCCGAGGGTTGGTACGGCAAACTCCGTGTCGAGGTCATAGTCGGGATCGAATGTCTGAATGCCGCCGGCGGACCCCACCGCTACGATGCGATGCTCAATCGCAGCGGCAGCACTAAAGAATCCCGTATACCCGCCACCGACAGCCACTTCGTTCCATACAGCGAAGGGGCTGTAGCCGATCTGGGCCGCTCCATCGTTCCCGACCGCAAAGACGCCGTCGCCCGCTTGGATAACTGCTTGCAGATTGGGCTTTCCGGCCTCACCTTCGGCAATGCGCCAGGCAGTGGCATCTTTGCTGATACCCACTTTCCCGAGACTCCCAACCGCAAACAGCGTTCCGTTGATAGATCTTGCTGCGTTCCAGCTTTGTCCGCCCGTTGCGCGCCGCGTCCATGTCGATCCATCCGCCGATGTCTGGATTTCTCCGCTCTGACCGAAGAGAACGATGAAGCCGTCGAAGACCGCACCTGCCAGGAGGCTACCGCTGTAGCTCGCATCGGCAGTCTGCTGCGTCCACGTTACACCTGTCGGAGAGGTCTGGATGCTCCCGCCCGAACCGAACGCGACGAACAAGGAGAGAAACGGAACGTAGATGACGCCGGTGAAGTTGCCGGAGTACGATCCGCCGGGCGTGCGTTGCGTCCATGTCGCGCCGTCATTCGTAGAATGCCGGATGTCGCCGCCACTGCCGACGATGACTATATTGGTCCCGTCGGTCGCAATCCCGGCACGATTGGCAGTACCTGCGCTTCGCGCCGTCCAAGTTGCTCCGGCCGGCGAAGTCTGCACTCCGTTAGAACCGTTGCCAACAACAATGATGCTGGTGCCGGTCCACAGCAGCTTGTTGAATGTGCCCGTATAGCTGGACCCTGCTGCTCTCTGCGTCCAGCTGTCGCCATCCGGCGAGGTCTGCAACCCACCAGACGCTCCGCAGGCAACCAATGTGCCGCCTGCGTTGATCACGTCATTGAATGTTCCGCTGTACGACCCGGCCGCTGTCCTTTGCACACCTATCGAATAGGCATCGATCTGGCCGATCTCGGATGCAAGGTCGGGGTATGCAGACAGAAGGTAGATCAGCCCGTCGCACGGCAGATAGGCATCGCCTGGGTCCACAACGCTCCAGATGACCGTTCCGGTCGCGCCCGACATCTGGGCGGCTTCCTCGATGGCGGTCTGCACATTGTCGGCGGTGAAGCCGTTGGACGTGTTGTCGAACGGGACATCGACAGCCGCAGGAGGTTCCGGGTCATCGGCGGGCTGGCCTTGTGGGATCGACAGGTTGAGCGTGTATTCACCCGGCTCTCCGGCTACGAGCTGCGCGTCAGCCGGATCGTTTGGGCCGACTGTCGTTACCGTCCCAATACTCAGGTCAATTGGATCGCCCTTTTCGCCCTCGGGTATCTCGAGGTTCAGTATATAGTTGGGAGCCTCGCCGCTAATAGACGCGGAGGCCGGCTCTCCAGCCTCGACCGTCTCCACCGTACCAATCGAGAATGACGGCAGGATCAGATCCTCGAAACTGTCGAGAATGCTCTGCGCCTGTTGGCGCGCAGCCTCCGCGTCTTCTGCCGCCGCTGATGCCTGATCCGTCAGGAACTGAAACCGCTGGTCAACAAGGATGCGGTATTCAGTTTCAGTCGCAGTGAACAGGATGTAGGCGTCAGGCTGAAGGTATCCTGCGGCAAGTGCCGTACCGTCAGGATTTTTGAGCGGCATCCGAGGCGCGCCGTCGATGGTCAGGTGCACAGGTCCGGTGTTGACCAATGCGGGCGCCATGACAAACAGGCGAACCGTATCCGGCCGGAAGCCGGCCTCGACATAAGCCTCGATCTCATCGCCCGTGCCGCCATCCGGCGTTACGAGAGCGACAGTGTCCTTCAAGGGTCGGGTGAACACCCATCCTGCTGCGCCAAACAGGTAATAGCCGTTGTTGGCTGGATCATCGAAGACAACGCCAACGGTGCCGACTTCCGGGTTATTCTCTCGCAGCTGATCGAGCGTGTTCGCGCCAAGAACACCGACCTCCTTGATCTCGCGCGAGGTCTGTATCTCCGATTCGACCAGCCGAAACAGATCGCGGATTTCAGGCTTCACCGGATCATGGATACCAGATGCGGGATTGTTGGCCTCCGAGTAATCCCGGAAGACCTCGTTCCCCTTGTTGCGGATGCTCATGTCAAATCACCAATAAAGGATTGCGAGGCCGCCGCCGCCATTGCGCGACGATTGCCAGCCGCCGCAGCCGCCACCGCCGAAGGTCGCAGGTTGAAAGCTCGTGCCATCGTGGTAGCCGCCGCTGCCGATGCCGGTAATCTCCCGGACAGCGGCCATCTCGTTATCCTGCCAGGCAAAGTCCTCCAGATCCCAGAACGTCGGCAACTGCCAGAGCACCGGGGTCTGCTGGATGGCGCCGTTGCGCCCGTTCGACCACGGGCTACCTGCGGAAGCGCCAGCCACTTTCGTATCGTTGGCGGGGGTGGTTGTGCGGTCGCCACCATTCGCGTTGACGTCGCCGCCCGAGCCCACGCCACCTGCCGTATTCTGACCGCCCGTCGCCTGCCACGACGCATCCCCCACGGTGAACGATGTCGTGCCGCCTGCACGGTTGCCAGGACTTGCGCTCTGCGACTGCCCGGCTGCGCCAACGACGACAGTCACGGACTGCCCGGGACTGACCCAGATCGTCTTGTGGCTGTACCCGC
>Ga0172382_10008917_pt1 | contig 13821 bp, 14 predicted proteins | sample Leawel138RmetaG_FD_122245 | JGI IMG/M metagenome (GOLD analysis project Ga0172382, IMG submission 122245) | Leachate microbial communities from a municipal landfill in Southern Ontario, Canada - Leachate well 138R metaG | ecosystem: Engineered > Solid waste > Landfill > Unclassified | place...
CGCATCCTGGCCGAGGTGCGCGAGGTCCTGCCGCGTGACGCGATCATCACCACCGACGTGGGCTGGAACAAGAACGGGGTGGGCCAGCAGTTTCCCATCTATGAGCCCGGCAGCATCCTCACCCCTGGCGGCTATGCCACCATGGGTTTTGGCGCGCCCGGTGCGCTGGGCGCCAAGCTGGCCTGCCCCGACAAGGTCGTGGTCTCGCTGGTGGGCGATGGCGGCTTCGGCCAGAACCCGGCCCTGCTGGCAACGGCCGTCGAATCCGACATCCCGGTGGTCTGGGTGGTCATGAACAACTGCGCGTTCGGCACGATTGCCGGCCTGCAGAAGGCCCATTTCGATACGACGCTGGGCACCGTGTTCACAAAAAACGGCGAGCCCTATACGCCGGATTACGCCGCCGTGGCACGGGCCTACGGGGCCGAGGGCGTACGCATCGAGAGCGCCGCCGAATTCAAGGCGGCGCTGGTGCAGGCCATCGACAGTAAAAAGCCTTTTGTCATCGACGTACTGATGCGCAACAACCCGGTGCCCACCGCGGGCCACTGGAATATCCTGGACATTTATTCGCCGGGCCGGCAGATTTCTCATGTGAGCACCGATTGATCCCAGGGCCGCGGCCTGCCTTGCGGCCCGGCCACAGGGCCTCAGGGCCTCAGGGCTCAGGGCCAAATGGCTGGCGCGGCAATGTCAGGCGGCCATGTAGCGCAGGATCATCTCGATCACGTTCGCGCGCCGTTGGGCATAGGCTTCGGGCGCCATGATGTCGCGCTTGAAAATGAGCGAGAACGTATGCTGGTTGGATACGTGAAAGAAGCACAGGGCGCTGATCGAGGCATGCAGATCGATCGGATCCAGGCCGCTGCGAAACAGCCCTTGCGCGCAACCGCGTGCGTAGATCTTGCGGATGCCGTCGATCGCCGGGATGTTGAGTGTCTTGATCGAGGTCGACTGCGCGATGTATCGGCCGTGATGCATGTTTTCATTCATGACCAGGCGCACGAAATCCTGGTTCTGCGACTGGTAGTCGAACGTGAAGCCGACCAGGGTGCGCATGGCCTGATCGGGGGGCATGCTGTCCAGCTGCAAGCTGCCCTCGATGTCGCGAATGCTGCGATAAGAGGCCTCGAGGGCGGCCAGGTACAGCGCCTGCTTGCTGCCGAAGTAGTAGTAGATCATGCGCTTGCTGCTGGCGGTCTGCGCGGCAATCTCGTCGATCCGGGCGCCCGCAAGCCCCTTCTTGGCGAATTCGCGGATGGCGACTTCGAGAATGTTGCGGCGGGTGGCGGCTGGCTTGCCGCGGCGTGAGGAGGCGGGTTTCACGGGGCGGCGCGAAGGGTCAGCCGGCCTGTCGCGCTTGTACGGCGGAGACGGCTGCGCGCAGCGCCAACAGGTAGCTGTCGACGCCAAAGCCGCAGATCTGGCCCATCACGATCTCTGCAAACACGGATTGGTGGCGGAAGGGCTCGCGTGCGTGGATGTTCGACATGTGCAGCTCGACGATAGGCACCGTGAGGATGGCGAGTGCATCGCGCAGGCCATAGCTGTAGTGGGTCCATGCGCCGGCATTGATCAGCACTGCGTCGACCCCGTCGGTGTACGCCTGGTGGATGCGTTCGCACATCGCGCCTTCGCAGTTGGTCTGGTAGCTTTCCATGTCGGCGCCCAGGGTCTTGGCCAACGACGCCAGCTGGGCATCGATCTGCGCCAGGGTGATGGTGCCGTACTGTTTGGGATCGCGCTTGCCGAACATATTGTGGTTGATGCCGTGCAGCATGAGGATCTTCATGGCGGGTGTCCTGTGGAAATTTGAGGAATCAGTCAGTATGCATGATCACCCCGTGTCGTGTCAGTACCTGGGCGACGTGATTGGCCATCCGCTGCGCATCGGCCTGGATGCCGTCGGTAAAAAGTTCGAACGCGCGCGCGGCCTGATGCACGACCATGCCCAGCCCGTCGATGGTCTTGCAGCCTTTTTGCCGTGCGGCATGGAGTAGTTCGGTTTCCAGCGGGAAATAAATGATCTCGGCAAACCAGTGCCGTGCCTCGAGCAGATCGGGCGGCAGCGGTGTGCCCGGGTGTTTGCGCATACCGATGGGGGTGGCATTGATCAGCCCATCGGCCTCGTGCATGGCGCGGGCCAGGTTGCCCCCCGCCTTGACCTCGGCCTGTGGAAAGCGGGCCTGCAGCGCATGGGCGAGCAGGCTGGCGCGTTCGCTTGCCGGGTCGAAGAGCGACAGCTGGCTGGCCCCCAGCCGCAGGATGGCGTCTGCGACGGCGACGCCCGCGCCGCCCGCGCCCAGCTGCACCACCCGGCGAGGGGTATGGTCCTGGCCCAGGTGCTCGCGCAGGTTCTGCAGGAAACCGTAGTGATCGGTATTGTGTCCTATGCGTTGGCCGTTGCGCAGCACCACGGTGTTGACCGCGCCGATCGCGCGCGCCTCGGCGGAGAGCGCGTGCAGGTGGGGAATCACCGCCTGTTTGCAGGGGTGGGTGATGTTCAGGCCAGCGAAGCCGAAACGCTCGGCCGCGGTGAGCAGCTCGGGCAGCTGCGCGGGGCCCAGCCCCAGCACACCGAGATCGATGCGCTGATAGAGGCACAGGATACCGTGTTGGGCGGCTTCGTTTTCGTAGAGGGTGGGGCTGAGTGATTCACCGATGCCGTCGCCGATCAGGCCGAGCAACAAGGCGGGGGTTTCATGATCTGATCGCATGAAAAGTCCATCTGCAAGGTGTACTGTTTAGTACATAAAGAGACTATATCGGCGCGGGGCTGGCTGCGTCAATACAAATTGACGGGTGGCGGCCCAAGGCTTGAGTTATTCCATATAGCAGAATAAGATTCTACGAGAGAGAACCCGGTTGTTTCCAGACAAGGCTGAAACCATCATGTCGCTGCCCCAGTACGATCATTTCATCAATGGCACCCCCGTCGCCCCAGTCGAAGGGGGCTATTTCGACACTGAAAACCCCTACACGGGGCAGATCTGGGCACAGGTCGCGCGCGGCAGCGCAGCCGACGTCGATGCCGCGGTGGCCGCGGCGCATGCCGCGTTCGAAGGTCCGTGGGGCGGGCTCACCGCCACGCGCCGCGGCCAACTGCTGCGTCGCCTGGCTGATCTCATCATCCAGCACGCGCCGCGGCTGGCGGAAATCGAGCAGCGCGACAATGGCAAGCTTTCGTCGGAAGTCGTCGCCCAGGTGCGCTATATGGGCGACTATTTCCATTACTATGCCGGCCTGGCCGACAAGATCGAAAGCAAGGTCATCCCGACCGACAAACCGGGGGTCTTCACTTTCACGCGCTACGAGGCCAAGGGCGTCGTGGCCATCATCACGCCCTGGAATTCCCCACTCACGCTCACCAGCTGGAAGCTCGCCCCCGCGCTCGCGGCTGGCTGCACGGCGGTGGTCAAGCCGTCTGAGTTCACATCGGCTTCAATGCTGGAATTCGCCACCTTGTTCGAGCAGGCGGGCTTTCCGCCTGGGGTGGTGAATGTGGTCACGGGGTTCGGGCCCGAGGTCGGCGAGCCGCTCGTCTCGCATCCCGATGTCGCGCACATTGGCTTCACCGGCGGCGAGGCCGCCGGCAAGCGTATCTACGAAGCGGCCGCGCGCCATCTCAAGACCGTCACGCTCGAGCTCGGCGGCAAGTCGCCCAACATCATCTTCGACGATGCCGATCTCGACCAAGCCGTCAAGGGCGTCGTCTCGGGCATTTTTGCCGCGTCCGGGCAAAGCTGCCAGGCCGGCTCGCGGGTGCTGGTCCAGGAAAGCATCCACGATGCGCTGATCGAGCGTCTGATCGCCTTTGTGCGCACGGCCAAACTGGGCGACCCCACACAGCCCGATACCCAGATCGGGCCCATTGCCACGCGTCCGCAGTTCCAGAAGATTCTGGACTACATCCAGATCGCGCGCGATGAGGGCGCCACGTGTGTGCTGGGGGGCAAGGCGCGCAGCGACCTGGGTGCGGGGCAGTTCATCGAGCCCACCATCTTCACCAACGTGGCCAACCACATGCGCATCGCCCAAGAAGAAGTCTTCGGCCCGGTATTGTGCGTCATCCCTTTCAAGGACGAGGCGGACGCCATCCGCATCGGCAACGACATCCTCTACGGCCTGGCCGGTGCGGTCTGGACGCGCAGCCTGCACCGCGCCATGCTGGTCACGGAAAAACTGAAGGCCGGCACCGTGTGGGTCAACAACTACCGGGCTACCAGCATGACGACGCCCTTTGGCGGTTACAAACGCTCGGGCATCGGCCGTGAATCAGGTTCGGATGCGGTGTACGAATACCTGGACACCAAGAGCGTCTGGATTTCCACCGACCTCGATGTGCCCAACCCGTTCATTCGCCGGTGAACCCTTGGGTGTCGGGTGCCGGGTGTCAGGATGGCGCGTGTCAGGATGGCGGGTGGCGCCTGAGTGGCAGCCGCCCGCGCAGCACTTGTGTATTGACCCAGGCCATGGCCTGCGCCCCCATGGTGGCCACGGCGTGCGCTGGTAGTTGCCGGTAGTCGTCGTTGAAGACCAGCAGGCTGTAGTTGCCCGCGTAGCCCATCCAGTGTACGTGCCGCACGAAAGCGGCCACCTGCGCCTGCCGCACCCCGCTGCCTGGGAACACGCGCATGTGGTCGGCGTTCTGCAGAGCGCGTTCCTGGAAGAATGGCACGGTGAAATCGGCCAGCTGGACCAGCGCGATCTTGTGGACGGCAATGTCGTTTAGCGTATCCAGGGCCAGGCCCGAGGCGATGAAGTGAAAAGCATCCAGCACCAGACCCAGGTTCGCGTGGTTCACCCGATCGACCAGCGTCCAGGCCGCCTGGGTGTCGGAGATCGCACGCCCCCACGGGATGGCCTTGAAGCCTACCCGCACGCCAGTGGGCACGGCCAGATTGGCGAGCTTGCGCAAGTCGGTTTCGGCCCGCTCGAGGGCATTTTCGTGCTGTTCGGCGGCGGCCGAGGCACACACCAGCAGCAGGGGGGCACCGACATCCACGCAGACGTCCAGCAGCGCCTTGACGATATCCAGTTTGTATTCGTGGGCGGGCCCGCTGAGGCCCTCGTAGTTGCGCATCAGCTGCAGGCCGGTGACCTGCAGCCTGCTTTCGCGCACGACTTGCACGGCGGCCTCGTAGCCGCGTGGGTGGTTCGCGAGATCGCGCGCCCAGAGCGTGACATGTGAGAATCCGGCCTGCTCGGCGGCGGCGAGCCGCTGTTCGAGCGGCCCCGCCATGCAGGCCAGGTCGATGCCGAAGTGTGTGCGGTTCAAGGCGTGTGCTCGGGGAAAGGCTGGCCGGCGCTGTGCCCCACGAATTCGAAGTTGACGTCGTAGGACAGGGCGGCCGTGATGGCGCCATGCGCATCCGGCGCGATGAAGACGTTGTCCTGGAAGGGCACGCCGCGGGCCTTGAGCACCCGGACCGCCTCGAGGACGTCGGGGACGCCGAAGGCCAGCCGGGCCAGCTGCTCGTGCCATTCGGTGTCGAACAGGGCGTTGCCGACGGGCTCGACCAGCTGCAGGTAAAACTGTTGGCACGGGCTTTCCAGAATGGTGCCATGCGGCAGGATGCCAAACCGCGTGTGCGGCGGCAGGGCGCGAAAGCCCAGCAGCTGGCTGTAGAAATCGATCCACTCGGGGCTGCGTCCCGAATGGATGTACTGGACCACGCCGAACACGTGCAGGCCGGGAACGACAGGTTCGACCCCGCCGTCGTCGGTGAGGTAGTCGAAGTCTACATCGTAGATGGACACATTGCGGCGCTGGTCGACCAGATACAGAATGGCATCGCCGACGCTGTGGATCCCCGGGATGTTCAGCTCCATGGCCCCGGCGCGGGTAGGGATGGGCCATGCGCCCCACTGTATGCAACGCTCGTAGGCCTGGGTGGCGTTGGCCACGCGGATGGCGATGGCGCCGATCTGGTTGTCGCCCTCGGGGCGATCGAGCGATGACCGTGAAAGCGGGTCGGCGTTGATGATGAGGTTGATCGGCCCTTGCCGGTACAAACATACGGCCCGCGAGCGGTGCCGGGCCACCAGCCGAAAGCCCAACTGCACCAGCACCGCGCCAAGTTCGTCGGGCGTGCTGGAGACGTATTCGATGAACTCGATCCCGCACATCTCCAGCGGGTTGTTCGCTGGAGCGGTGGGGGGATTCATGCGGCCGCCTCGCTGGCGTCGGCCGGCCAGCGGCTACCGAGCGAGACGCTGAGTTCGGCGGCACGCCGCACGAGCACCGGGATGATTTCTTCTATCTTGCTTTCATCGAACCGGTATCGTGGCCCCGAGACCGAGATGACCCCCGCGAGCTCTTGGCCGATCGAGAAGACCGGTGCGGCCACGGCGCCGACTTCGGGGTCGCGTTCGCCCAGCGAGATTTCGTACAGCCTGCGTCGGATGGTGTCGTACTTGGCACCCGTGGCACCGCTGAAGGCCATGATGACGTGCCCGGATGCGCCCACCTGCAGGGGCAGCGCATCGCCTTCGTGGACTGAATCGCGCACGGAACGGGGCGCATCCACCCGGTGCAGACAGACTCGGGTGTCTTTTTCGCGGATGAAAAACGAGGCGCCTTCCTGGAGATCGGCGGCCAGCTTGCGCAGGACCGGCACGATGAGGTCGGCGCTGCGAAAATATTTTTGATAGAGCGAGCCGAGATACAGCAGCTTGGGGCCGAGCCGGTAGGCGCCGTCTTCTTGGCGACGCAGGTAGCCGAACTTTTCCAGCGATTCTGTCAGGCGAAGCGTCGTGCTCTTGTAGAAGCCCGATCGCTTGGAGATCTCGGTGAGGGTGAGACTGCCTTCGCCGTTCATGAAGACATCCAGTATGGTGAGTGCGCGATCGACCGCGGCAACGCCTTCTCTGCTCATGTGGACTCCGTCGTGCGGGATGCAGGTTGCGAAGATGTCATTGTAACCGAATCCTGTTCTATTTTTAAGGTCTGCCTGGCGCACCTCGGACACATCTTAGCCCGCGTAGCCGAATACGCGCGGCAGCCACAGGACCAGATCCGAGCTGAAAGTCATCAGGGCCAGCGTCAGCACCGCGCAGAACAGGAACGGCAGGATGTCGCGCACCAGGGCACGCAGCGGCACCTGCGCGATGCGCGTCATGATGAAGAGCAGCAGGCCGTAGGGCGGTGTGACCAGCCCCAGCATGATGTTGACCACGCAGATGACGCCGAAGTGCACCGAGTCGATGCCCAGTGCCGCGGCCGTCGGGAGAAAGACCGGCAGGATGACGAGGATGATCGTCGTCCCTTCGAGCAGGCAGCCCAGCAGCAGCAGGATCCCGTTGACCAGCAGCAGGAAGCTGATGGGCGAGAGATCCCAGCCCAACAGGAGTGCCTTGATGGTTTGCGGGATGTTCTCGACCGTGACCACATAATTGAAGACCAGGGCACCGGCGATCAGCATCCCGATCGACGCGCTGGTGCGGGCGCTGGCGAGCATGGAACGGTAGAACTCGGCCCAACTGACGCTGCGGTACAGCAGCGTCGCGATGAGCAGGGCATAGGCGGCCGCGACTGCCGCAGCTTCGGTGGGCGTGGTGATACCCGAATAGATACCGCCCAGCAGAACCACCGGCATCATCAGAACGGGGAAGGCGCGCCGGGTGATGCCCGGCAGCGCGCGCAGCGGCGTGGGGGGTTCCACCGGATAGTTCCGCCGGCGGGACTGGAAACTGATCAGGATCATCATGAGCAATGCCATGAGCAGGCCGGGTACGACACCGGCCAGGAACAGATAGCCGATGGATGCGTCGGATACCAGCGCGTAGATGATCATGGGGATCGACGGCGGAATGATGGGTCCCAGCACGGCCGTGGCCGCCGTGACCGCAGCGGCGTAGCTGGTGGGATATTTGTTGTCGGTGGTCATCATGCTGATCATGACCTTGCCGGGGCCAGCCGCGTCGGCGATGGCCGAGCCGGACATGCCGGCGAAGATCACGCTCTGCACCACGTTGACCTGCGCCAGGCCGCCATGGAACCGGCCGACGAAGGCATTGCAGAACACCACCAGCCGTTGGGTCATGGAGCCGATGTTCATCAACTCGGCGGCCAGGATGAACAGCGGCACCGCCAGGATGATGTAGTTGGAGAACATGCCGTTGAGGAACTGCTCGGCCGCGGTGCCCATATCCAGGCCCGCCATCCACAGATAGAAGATCGTGCCGGCGATCATCGCGTGACCCACGGGCAGGCCCAGGAAGGCGAGCCCGGTGATGGCGCACAGGGTCAGGGAGAAGGGGCTGGCCAGGTTCATGCGTCGTCGCCCGCTTGGTTGGGGTCGAAGGCTTCGGGTGCCTTGCCGTGCAGCACTTGCCAGCTGAGCCAAAGGTAGCGCACGAGGATGGCAATCACGAAGATGAGGTAGATCGAGTACAGCCAGTCGAAGCGAATGCCCAGATAGGCGCTTTTCTCGATCTTCATGAATGTCACGTAGTCGAATATGGCAGGAAACGAGGCGCCGTACAGGACGATGAGGGCCACTGCCGTGATGAGGAACATGCCGCAGCGCGTGCGCGGCCCGACCGAGGTCAGGATGAGGTCGAAGCGCATTTCCTCGTTTTCGCGCACGACGAAGGCCGCGCCCCACAGAACGATCCAGATCCACAGCACCGAGCTGAGCTCGTTGGTCCAGCCGCTGGGCCAATTCATGACGTAGCGGAAGAACACTTGCAGCAGAAAGGCCACGAACATCACCCCCAGCATGATCGCCAGGATGTTTTCGGCACGCCGGTACAGCCACCTGCCGATCTGCTGCAGTGCCGATCGGCGACCAGGGCTGGCGGGCGTGCCCGGACGCGCCTCGAGAGGGTCCTGCATGGTGGCCTCTTCTTACAGTAGGAAGGGGAGTACGTGGACCGGCGAAGGCGGGCGGCTCATTCCGCCCCCACCGGCCACCGAAGACGCGTCAGAGGGCGTTGATCTTGTCGACCAGGCCCTCGGGCCAGTTTTTGGCCAGGTCGGACTCGAGGTATTTTTGCTGGACGTGCTTGCGGAATGCTTCCACGTCGGGCGTATAGACCTTCAGGCCCTTGCTCTTGAAGAGTTCGGCCAGTTCCTGCTCGCGTTCCATGTGCTTGGCGGTGGAATACTCGATGGCCTTGTCGGCCGCCGCCTGCATCCGCTCTTGTTGCTCGGGTGTCATCGAGTTCCAGAGCTTCGCGGAGATGGCCCATAGGTCGAAGGCGATCAGGTGCGAGGTGAGCACGATCTGGTCCATGACTTCGTAGAATTTCATGGTCTCGACGTTGGGCAGCGGGTTGTCTTGTGCGTCGATCGTGCCCGTCTGCAGGCCCGTGTAGACTTCGGCGAAGGCCATGGGCGTGGGGTTGGCCCCCATGGCCGAACCCAGGAACTGCCAGGCCTCGCCCGGGGGCATGCGCATCTTGACCCCGGCCAGGTCCGCCGGCACTTCGATGTGCTTGTCGGGCTTCATGCCGACTTGGCGCACGCCGTAGTAGGTGGGCCCCAGGATCTTGATGCCGGCTTTCTCTTCGGCCAGTTTCAGCAATTCTGCGCTGGCGTCGCTCTTGAAGAATTTTTGCACGTGCTGCGGATCGCGGAACAGGTAGCCGGAGGTCACGATCGACCATTCGGGCACTTGCTTGGAGACGTCTTGGGGGGCGATGTTGCCCATCTCGAGGTTGCCCCGCTGCACGGCGACGAGCTCGGTACCCTGCTTGAACAGGTTGCCGCCATAGAAGCCCTCGAACTCGAAGTCGTCCTTGATGCCGTCGGCGAATATGCGGGCCAGGTCGGCCCGGATGTCCTGTTCGGTGAAGACCGCGGAAAACCGCAGTTTCGGTTTGTCTTGCGCCAGGGCGGGGAAGGCGAAGGACGCGGCCAGAAGCCCGCCCCCGACCAGTACCTGACGGCGCGTAATGTTGGATTTCATGGTTTCTCCTCCTTGTGTGTGCCCTTGTCTGAGCGGTCAGAGTGCGTTGATTCTTTCGAGCATGCCCTTGGGCCAGTCTTTGGACAGACTGGATTCGAGGTATTTCTGGTTGGCGCAGGCCTGAAACGCAGGCAGATCAAAGGCGGCATCGGCAGCCGCCTGCATGGCTTGCGCGGCCTTTCATGGCGTTGCACCGGGCTTGATGGGGGCTGTAGAGAGCCTGGGATGCAGCATGACTTTTGCTCCATTTATGTACCAACTCGTACATGAAACGTACTATAAAAGTTGGAACACGGTAACGTCAAATAGAATTCCGTAGGGAGTTTCCCCGAATCTGCAGGCGCTTGCACGTGCTGCTTTGCGCGTGTTAACATGCCATGCTTAGTTGAATATTTATGGGTGATTGGTGCAGCCAATCACCTTGTTGACGGTGGGGCGGTGGCCGCCCCAGTGCAAGGCCCGCTCTTTACGTCGTTTGCGTCAGGCGGTTTTTGCGCATACCGCTTGAAAACACGACACCGTACGCAAGTACAAAGGAAACAGCAGGCCATGCCTACCATTGCCCAATTGCTGCGCAAGCCGCGCGAGGTCAGCCGCGAAAGCAGCAAGAGCCCCGCGCTGGAAAACTGCCCGCAGCGCCGCGGCGTGTGCACCCGCGTGTACACCACGACCCCCAAGAAGCCCAACTCAGCCCTGCGCAAGGTCGCCAAGGTCCGTCTTACCAACGGCTACGAGGTCATCTCGTACATTGGCGGCGAAGGCCACAACCTGCAAGAGCACTCGGTCGTGCTCGTGCGTGGCGGCCGCGTCAAGGATCTCCCGGGTGTGCGCTACCACATCGTGCGCGGCGCGCTCGACCTGCAAGGCGTCAAAGATCGCAAGCAGGCGCGCTCCAAATACGGTGCCAAGCGGCCCAAGAAGTAACCCCCATTCGTTTCAACAGCGGGTACATCGGCCTGGCGCCGGGTGCCCGGGTGCAGCCGCCACTTCGGTCGCGGCAGGTAAGTGGCTCTCCTGATGGAAGCCGTGGCCGCCATGGGCGGCTCAACTGAATCGTCACAAGGAAATCATCATGCCCCGTCGTCGCGAAGTCCCGAAACGCGAAATCCTCCCGGATCCCAAATATGGCAGCGTCGAGCTCGCCAAATTCATGAACGTCGTCATGCTCTCCGGCAAGAAAGCCGTGGCAGAGCGCATCGTATATGGCGCCCTGGCGCAGATCGAAACCAAGACGGGCAAAGAGCCCATCGAGGTCTTCAACAACGCCATCAACAACATCAAGCCGGTGGTCGAGGTCAAGAGCCGGCGGGTCGGCGGGGCCAACTACCAGGTCCCGGTCGAGGTGCGCCCCGTGCGTCGCCTGGCGCTGGCCATGCGCTGGCTGCGTGAAGCCGCCAAGAAACGCGGCGAGAAATCCATGGATCAGCGCCTCGCCGGCGAACTCATGGATGCCGCCGAAGGCCGCGGCGGCGCCATGAAGAAACGCGAAGACACTCACAAGATGGCCGAGGCCAACAAAGCCTTCAGCCACTTCCGCTGGTAAGCCCGCAGGCACGCCAGTCGGTCATCACCCAGGAATCTCATCACCATGGCCCGCAAAACCCCCATTCAGCGCTATCGCAACATCGGTATCTCGGCACACATCGATGCCGGCAAGACCACCACGACCGAGCGCATCCTGTTCTACACCGGCGTCAACCACAAGATTGGCGAAACCCATGAAGGCTCGGCCACCATGGACTGGATGGAGCAAGAACAAGAGCGCGGCATCACCATCACGTCGGCTGCCACCACCGCCTTCTGGCGCGGCATGGAGCACCAGTACGATGAGCACCGCATCAACATCATCGACACCCCGGGTCACGTCGACTTCACCATCGAGGTCGAACGGTCCATGCGCGTGCTCGACGGCGCCTGCATGGTCTATTGCGCCGTGGGCGGCGTGCAGCCGCAATCCGAAACCGTGTGGCGTCAGGCCAACAAGTACGGCGTGCCGCGCCTGGCCTTCGTCAACAAGATGGACCGCACCGGGGCCAACTTCTTCAAGGTGCTCGAGCAAATGAAGCTGCGCCTGAAGGCCAACCCGGTGCCCATCGTCATTCCCATTGGCGCCGAAGACGGCTTCAAGGGCGTGGTCGACCTCACCAAGATGAAAGGCATCATCTGGGACGAGGCCTCCATGGGCACCAAGTTCGAGTACATCGAGATCCCCGCCGAGCTGGCCGACGAGGCCGCCCAATGGCGCGAGAATCTGGTCGAGGCCGCGGCCGAAGCCAACGAAGAGCTGATGGACAAATACCTGGAGACGGGCGAGCTCACCGAGCAGGAGATCGACCGCGGCATCCGCATCCGCACCATCGCGGGTGAAATCCAGCCGGTGCTGTGCGGCACGGCCTTCAAGAACAAGGGCGTGCAGCGCATGCTCGATGCCGTCATCGACTACCTGCCCTCGCCCATCGACATTCCGCCCGTTCGGGGCACGGACGACGAAGGCAACGAAATCGTCCGCAAGGCGGACGACAACGAGAAGCTCTCGGCGCTGGCATTCAAGCTGATGACCGATCCCTTCGTGGGCCAGCTGACCTTCATCCGCGTGTATTCGGGCGTGCTGCGCTCGGGCGACACCGTGTACAACCCCATCAAGGGCAAGAAAGAGCGCATCGGCCGGATCCTGCAGATGCACGCCAACAACCGCGCCGAACTCAAAGAAGTGGTCGCGGGCGACATCGCCTCGGTGGTCGGCCTCAAAGACGTCACCACGGGCGAAACCCTGTGCGACGTGGGCGATCACGTCCTGCTCGAGCGCATGGAGTTCCCCGATCCCGTGATCTCGCAGGCCGTAGAGCCCAAGTCCAAGGCCGACCAAGAAAAAATGGGCATCGCCCTGTCGCGTCTGGCGGCCGAAGACCCTTCGTTCCGCGTGCACAGCGACGAGGAATCCGGCCAGACCATCATCTCCGGCATGGGCGAGCTGCACCTCGAAGTGCTGGTCGACCGCATGCGCCGCGAATTCGGCGTCGAAGCCAACGTGGGCAAGCCCCAGGTGGCCTACCGCGAAACCATCCGCAAGACCTGCGAAGAAGTCGAAGGCAAGTTCGTCAAGCAGTCGGGCGGGCGCGGCCAGTACGGCCACGTGGTGCTCAAGCTCGAACCCCTGCCGGCGGGCAGCGGCTACGAGTTCGTCGACGCCATCAAGGGCGGCGTGGTGCCGCGCGAATACATCCCGGCCGTCGACAAGGGCATCCAGGACACCCTGCCCGCCGGCGTGGTGGCCGGATACCCGGTGGTGGACGTCAAGGTCACGCTGTTCTTCGGTTCGTACCACGATGTGGACTCGAACGAAAACGCCTTCAAGATGGCGGCGTCCATGGCCTTCAAAGACGGCATGCGCAAGGCCAGCCCGGTGCTGCTCGAGCCCATGATGCACGTCGAGGTCGAGACCCCCGAAGACTACGCGGGCACCGTGATGGGCGACCTGTCCTCGCGGCGCGGCATGGTTCAGGGCATGGACGACATCCCCGGTGGCGGCAAGAACATCAAGGCCGAGGTTCCGCTGGCCGAAATGTTCGGCTATGCCACCAGCCTGCGTTCGCAGACCCAGGGGCGCGCCACCTACACAATGGAATTCAAGCAGTACGCAGAAGCGCCTCGCAACGTTGCTGACGAAGTCATCGCGGCGCGCGGCAAATAATCACAGGCCCGGCTCATGAGGCCGGGCAGGCATCCAACTTCATTCAGACAGGATTCATCATGGCAAAAGGCAAGTTTGAACGGACCAAACCGCACGTGAACGTGGGTACGATCGGCCACGTTGACCACGGCAAGACGACACTCACGGCGGCCATCACCACGGTGCTGGCCAAGGCCATGGGTGGCGAGGCCAAAGGGTACGACCAGATCGACAACG
>Ga0172382_10008918_pt1 | contig 13820 bp, 12 predicted proteins | sample Leawel138RmetaG_FD_122245 | JGI IMG/M metagenome (GOLD analysis project Ga0172382, IMG submission 122245) | Leachate microbial communities from a municipal landfill in Southern Ontario, Canada - Leachate well 138R metaG | ecosystem: Engineered > Solid waste > Landfill > Unclassified | place...
CCACTCATTTCGCCAAGATATTGATATTGCAAAATACTTTTTGGTGAAATGGTGGGCGACCCTGGAATCGAACCAGGCATGGGTCTCCCCGGCGGAGTTACAGTCCGCTGCCGCACCTTGCAGCACGTCGCCCGACGCGAGGCGGTGGATAGCGAAGGGGCGGGGGGGCGTCAAGCCGGAATTTCCCTGTCGCGGGCGCCGGGGGTGTGCCTGGCCAGAGACCGGGGTCGGGCCCGGGGGCCGGGCGGGCCGTATTCCCGCGCATCGCTCCGGCCCCTTGACCCGGGCCGCGCGCGGGGGCACATGCGCCTGCATGATAGCCATGGACAGACTGGCCCGGATCACCGGGCGGTTCGAGTTTCTCGAAGCGAAGCTTGGGGCGGGGGCGGCCGCTTCCGAGATCGCCGCGCTGGGGCGCGAATATGCCGAACTGCGCCCGGTGGTGGCGGAGATCGCCGCTTACCGGCAGGCGCTGGACGAGCTTGCCGAGGCCGAGGCGATGCTTGCCGATCCGGGGATCCGGGCCGACCCGGAGATGCGGGCGCTGGCCGAAGAGGAGGCCGCGCGGCTGCGTGCCGGGCTGCCGCAGATGGAGCAGGCGCTGCGGCTTGCGCTCCTGCCGCGCGATGCCGCCGACGCCCGCCCGGCCATCGTCGAGATCCGCCCCGGCACCGGCGGCGAGGAGGCGGCGCTGTTCGCCGCCGACCTGCTGCGCATGTATCAGAAACACGCCGAGGCGCGGGGCTGGCGCTTCCAGCTTCTGGAACTGGCCCAGACCGAGCTTGGCGGCGTCAAGGAGGCGGTGGCGCGGATCGAGGGCGAGGGGGTCTTCGCCCGGCTGAAATACGAATCCGGCGTCCACCGGGTCCAGCGCGTGCCGGAGACCGAATCCGGCGGGCGGATCCATACCTCGGCCGCCACCGTCGCCGTGCTGCCCGAGGCGGGCGAGGTCGATATCGACATCCCGGCGGGTGATCTGCGCATCGACACCATGCGGGCCTCCGGCGCGGGCGGCCAGCACGTCAACACCACCGATTCGGCGGTGCGGATCACCCATATCCCCACGGGTATCGTGGTGACCTCCTCCGAGAAGTCCCAGCATCAGAACCGGGCCAATGCGCTTTCGGTGCTGCGGGCGCGGCTGTTCGACATGGAGCGCCAGCGGCAGGCGCTGGAACGCGCCGCCGACCGCAAGGCGCAGGTCGGTTCGGGCGACCGATCGGAGCGGATCCGCACCTACAATTTCCCGCAGGGCCGGGTGACCGACCACCGGATCGGCCTCACGCTCTACCGGCTCGACCAGGTGATGCAGGGCGATCTGACCGAGATCATCGACGCGCTGGTGGCCGACGATCAGGCCCGCCGTCTGGCCGAGGCCGGGGAATGAGCAGCATCGCCGCCGCGCTGAAGGCGGGCGCCGCCCGGCTGGCGGCGGCGGGTATCGCCGATCCGATGCGCGATGCCCGGCTGCTCATGGCCCATGCGCTGGAGGTGGAGGCCGGGCGGCTGACGCCGATGCTGCCCGACCCGCTGCCGCCGGGGGCTGCCGTCCGGTTCGAGGCTGCGCTTGCCGCCCGCGCTTCGCGAAAACCGGTGAGCCAGATCACCGGGCGCCGGCTGTTCTGGGGCCGGGTATTTCACGTCACGCCAGATGTGCTCGACCCGCGGCCCGAGACCGAGACCCTGATCGCCGCCGCGCTGGAGGCGTCCTTCGCGCGGGTACTCGATCTCGGCACCGGCTCGGGCTGTATCCTGATCTCGCTGCTGGCCGAGCGGCCCGGCGCGCGGGGTCTGGGCACCGACCTGTCCCCGGCGGCGCTGGCGGTCGCGGCGGAAAATGCCCGTGCGCTCGGGGTGGCGGCGCGCGCCGGGTTTTGCGAATCCGACTGGTTCGCGGCGGTCGGGGGGCGCTTCGACCTGATCGTTTCGAACCCGCCCTATATTACCGAAGCCGAGATGGCCGGGCTTGCCCCCGAGGTCCGCGACCATGAGCCGCATCTGGCGCTTTCGCCCGGCGGGGACGGGCTGGCCGCCTACCGCGCGATCGCGGCCGGGGCGCGGGCGCATCTGTCGCCCGGCGGGCGGATCATGGTCGAGACCGGCCCGGCGCAGGGGGCTGCCGTGGCGGCGCTTTTCTCCCTGGCGGGGCTTGAAACCGTGCGAATCCATCCCGATCTCGATGGGCGTGACCGGGTTGTGTCGGCCATATCCCCCGCCAATCCTGCGTGAATCCCGCCACAACCCCGCGAAAACCCGCCCCGAGGGGAAGTTTTTTCCAGTTTCCCCTTGTCATGCCCCGCGTCCCGTGGTTTGAGCAGGGGGCGAGGCAAACACGGGTCGGGGCGACCCGGCTGCATCGCAGGCAAGCCGGAAATTGCAGGACATTTGCCCGGGGCGCGACAGCGCAACATGCCGTTGCAGATGCACGGGCAAAGCCAGACCAAGGCTGGAATACTGGACATATGAGATCTTCCAAGTCACGTTCGCGTTCGAAATCGAACCGCCCGCGTTCCGTGGGCAACATCATCAACCGGGTCTTCGACAGTTCGGGGCCCGAAGGCAAGGTGCGCGGCACGCCGCAGCAGATCATCGACAAGTATCTGCAACTGGCGCGCGATGCGCAGCTGTCCAACGACCGGGTGGCGGCGGAGAATTTTCTCCAGCACGCGGAACATTACACGAGAATGCTGGGCGAGGCGCAGCGCGAGCTTGCCGCCGAACAGGAGGCCCGCCGTCCGCAAGGGCAGGGGCAGGGGCAGGGGCAGAACGGCCATCACGGCGGCGGCGGGCAGGAGCGTTTCCAGCAACAGCCGCGCCGGGACGAGGGCGAACGCCGTGCTTCCGAAGCCATGGCCCCCGAGACCTTGAGCGGCACCGCCGATGTGATCGACCTCGACGAGGACGCGAACGGGGGCGGCAGCGGGCTGGTGGAGACGCCGGAATCACGCCCCGGGACACGTCGCGAATCGCGCATCACCTATCCGCCACGGGTGGGCGGCATCCGCCGCGATGAGGAACCGGCCCCGGCGGCGGAAGCGGAAGCAGAACCCGCCCCGAAACCGGATGCGGAAGCCGCGCCCGAAGCGACATCCGCCCCGGCCGCAAAGCCGCGCGCTCCGCGCCGCAAGGCCGCAACCAAGCCCGAGGCCGAGGCAGCCGATCCCCCCGCGGGCGACGACAAACCCGCCCGCGCCCCGCGCCCGCGCGCCCCGCGCAAGCCCCGCGCCGCGCCCGATGCCGGCCCGGACAAAGGGGCGGCAAAGACGGCTTCGGACGCTCCGGCGGCCGAATAAGGCGACTTCAGAAAAAGCTGACGGGTCTTTCGGTTCGAGATTGCGAAAGAACAATAGGCTGAAGCGTTTCCACCGCTTCGACGCAAAGCCGGAACGCTTCAGGATCGGGGGGGCGCGCGGGGTCGGTTCTCCGTTCGTCCCGTCAGCCCCCCGCCAGTTCCCGCGCCAGCGCGCAGAACCCTTCCAGGGGTATTTCCTCGGCCCGCGCCGTCGGCTCGATCCCGGCGGCGCGCAGGTGCGTTTCGATATCCGGCGCCAGCCCGCGCAGGCTCGACCGCAGCATCTTGCGCCGCTGGTTGAAGGCGGCCGCCGTCACCCGCCCCAGCACCGCCGGATCGGCGGGGAAACGCGGTGCGGGCAGGGCGGTCAGCTGGACCACCGCCGAATGCACCTTGGGCGGCGGGGTGAAGGCTTCGGGCGGCAGGGTCAGCACGATCCGCGCGTCGCTGCGCCACTGCGCCAGCAGCGCCAGCCGGCCGTAGGCTTTCGAGCCGGGCTTCGCCACGATCCGCTCGGCCACCTCGCGCTGGAACATCAGCGTCAGGCTTTCCCAGAACGGAGGCCATTCGGGCGGGGTCAGCCAGCGCAGCAACAGTTCGGTGCCGACGTTGTAGGGCAGGTTCGCCACCACCTTGACCGGCGGGGTCAGCAGCGCGGCATGGTCGAGCGCCAGCGCATCGCCGCCGATCACCTCAAGCCGTCCGGGCCAGTGTGCGGCGATCCCGGCCAGTGCGGGCAGGCAGCGGGTGTCCTTCTCGACCGCCACCACCCGGCGTGCACCGGCGGCCAGCAGCGCCCGCGTCAGCCCGCCCGGCCCCGGTCCGATCTCCAGCACGTCGCAGCCGGTCAGATCGCCCGCCGTCCGGGCGATCCGCGCGGTCAGGTTGAGGTCGAGCAGAAAATTCTGCCCCAGCCGCTTCTGCGCCGCAAGACCATGCGCCGCGATCACCTCGCGCAAGGGCGGCAACCCGTCAATCGTGGCCATGGCGCCCCCCGTCCCGGCCGCTGCGCCTGTGGCCCGTGGAGGAGCCTCCGGCGGGGATATTTTCATCAAGGCGAAACATGGGGAAGGGGCGCGGATGCTTCCCTGCTTCTTCATCCTGCCGGAAATACTCCACGGGGGGTTCGGGGGGTGTGAAACCCCCCGCTCCCGCAATCGCCACGCGCACCCCGCCGCTCATGCCCGCGCCACCGCCATGTCGCGCGCCATCCGCAGCGCGGCGATCAGCGAGGACGGGTCGGCGCGGCCCTGCCCGGCGATGTCGAAAGCGGTGCCGTGATCGGGCGAGGTGCGCACGAACGGCAGGCCCAGCGTCACGTTCACCCCGCCCGCGAAGTCGATGGTCTTGACCGGGATCAGCGCCTGGTCGTGATACATGCACACGGCTGCGTCATAGCGCGCCCGTGCCGCCGGGTGGAACATGGTGTCGGCCGGGAGCGGCCCGGCGATCTGCATCCCTTCGGCCCGCAGCCGGTCGAGCAGCGGGGCGATCAGGGTGATTTCCTCGGTCCCCATCGCGCCGCCCTCGCCCGCATGGGGGTTGAGGCCCGCGACGGCGATCCGGGGGCGGGGCTGCGCGAAGTCGCGGATCAGCGCGGCATGGGTGATGCGGATCGTGGCCTCCAGCCCCTCGGCGGTCAGCGCGGCGGGCACCTCGGCAAGCGGAATATGGATCGTCGCGGGCACCACCCGCAGCCCCTCGCAGGCCAGCATCATCACCACGCGGTCCACCCCGGCCAGATCGGCAAGATATTCGGTATGGCCGGGAAAGGCGAAATCCGCGCCGTCCTTCAGCGCCTTCTTGTGAATCGGCAGCGTGCAGAGCGCGGCGGCGCAGCCCGTCCGCACCAACCCGGTGCCGCGGGCGATCGCCTCGATCACGCCTTTCGCATTGGCCGGATCGGGTCGGCCGGGCCGGGCCGTTCCGGCAAAGTCGTGCGCCAGCACCGGCAGCAGATGCGCGGGCACCCCGGCCGCCGCTTCGGGCGCGTCGATCAGGGCAAACCCGGCGCCTGCGGGCAGGTGCCGGGGATCGCCGATCCAGAAGAACGGCAGGTTAGCGCCCAGCGCCGCGCGGGCCTTCAGCGCGATCTCGGCGCCGATCCCGGCGGGTTCGCCGCAACTGACGGCCACGGGCAGGGGCATGACGGCCTCCCGGCTCAGGGGCGGCGGATATCGGCATTGGCGCGCAGCTCGCGCAGGCGCAGCTCGGCCATGCTGCCGATCCGTTCGTTGACCAGCCGGTCGCGCACCGTATCGCGCGAGGGCGGCAGGTCGCTGGCCACCCGGCGCGAGCACAGCATCAGGAACACCATGGCGTCGCCCTCGACCAGCCGGGTCGAGCTTTCGCCGGGGTCGAGCAGGGCCAGTTCGGCCGCCAGCCCGGCGGGCAGCGCCGGAAGCAGGGTGCTGGTGATGGTCAGCCGTTCCTCGGGCTGGCCCCGGGCCACGCCGTAAAGGTCGGTGCAGGTATTCACCCGGGCACGGATGCGCGCGGCCTCTTCCCCGGCGGCGGCGCTGCCCGCGCCGGGAATCAGGTAGCGCGCGTATTCCACGGCGGTCATCTGGTCGGTGATCGCATCGCGGCTGTCGATCTCGTGCAGCCGGTAGATCGCCCAGCCGTCGTCCAGCCGCACCGGGGGCGTCACCTGCCCGGGGGTCAGGCCCGACAGCGCCCCCAGCGCCGCAGGCGAGAGGTTCGCCGCCGGCACCCAGTCGAGCCGCCCGCCGCGTGCGGCGCTGGGGGCGGTCGAGTGCTGGGAGGCGGCGGCGGCGAAGGCCCCCTCGCTGCCGACCTGCCCGGCGAGTTCCTCGGCAAGCTCCCGCGCATCCCGGGGCAGCACGATTTCCGACAGGCGCACCCGCATCACGCCGTGCTGTGCCTCCACGGAAAGGGCGCGGTCGATCTCGGCCTCGGTGATCGTGTCGGCATAGGCGCCGAAACGTGCCCCCAGAACCTCGCGCCAGATCATGCCCGCGCGGACGAAATCGCGGAAGGTTTCACCCGCGACGCCGTTCGCCTCCAGCGCCTCGATGAATTCTTCGGCCGAAAGTTCGACCCGGCCCGCGAATTCGGTCATCCCCGCCAGGATATGTTCGGGTTCGAGTTCGAGCCCGATGGCCTGCGCGTCGGCCATCCGCAGCCGGTCCTCGATCAGGCCGTCCTCGGCCAGCCGGTCGAGATCGCCCGGCGCGCCGAGAAGCTGCATGAACAGGCGGCGCTGCTGGAATTCGTAATTGGTGATCGCGTGGCCGTTGATCGTCAGCCGCGGCGCGAACAGGTTCTGCTGGGCCGTGGCCGGACCCGGCGGCAGGGCAAGCCCGGCGGCGAGGGTGGTCAGGGCAAGGGCGAGGGGTATCAGGCGCATCGACTGGTCCGTTCTGCGTTTCGTATCACTCATGCGGGCCAAGCTCAGCGGCGGCATGTCCGCCCGGCGGGCCCGGCGGCGCCCGAGCCGCCGAACCCCACGAGATCGACCGACAGGCCGAAGTCCGTGCTTGGCCTGACACTAGTCGAGGAAGTGAACCGGCGCGAGAGGGAAAGGTCAAGCCGCAGACATTCGTTGGCGAATTGCAGCCCGAGCGCGGCGGCGGTGGTCTGTTCGGCGGTGAAGTCATGCCGCGCGGCGACCATGGCGGTCCAGCTTTGCGACAGCCGGTAGCGGGCATCGACCACCCATTCCGAGGTATCGGTCAGCCGGTCCTCGGCCAGATCGGCCCGGGCCCAGACCCAGCCCGAGGAAAAGCCGTAATCCGCCCGGTCCAGCCGCAGCCGCACTTCGCCCCGCGCAAGGGTCAGGTCGTCGTCGAACACCGCCCGGCCCAGGAGGCCCAGCCCGTCGCGGCCCTGCACCTGCACGGCGGCCAGCCAGTCGGACCGCTTGCCGCCAAGGCCCGAGGCGCGGGTGAACTGGCCTTCGTCGCGCGCCCGCAGGATGCGGCCCGCCATCACCCCCAGCGTCCAGCCGGTGGGCGCGATCCGGGTCCAGCCCAGCCCGAGGTTGAGCCGCGCCCCCCCCTCGCGCCGGTCGGCGCCGGGGTATCGGTTGAACGAGAACAGGTTGCCCTCGTCGAATTCCAGCAGCAGGCTGTCCTCGTTGGGCAACTGGTCCTGCGGGTGGCGGCGGCTCCAGGCCAGTTGGGCCACGGGTTCCAGCATATGGGTGACACCGCCCCCGGCATCGCGCAGCAGCGGCCAGCGCAGTTCGGCGGCGACGGCGGGCGTCACCCGCCGCACATGGCCGCGATAGCCGCTGTCCTGGCCGATGCGGTAGAGATCGCCCGTCACCTCGGCCGAGAGGCTTCCGAGCACGCCGGCGGGCAGCACCCAGTTGCGGCTCCAGTCGGCCCGCAGCCCGGCCCGCGCCACGTCGCGGCCCAGCACGTCGAGGCTGGACGAGCGGTAACGCGCATGACCGACCAGCGCGATCCCCGCCACCCCGCCGATCCCCGGCATGTCGAAGCGCCGCTCGATCCGCAGGTCGGCGACGATCGAGGGCAGGAAGGCGTTGACCTCGCCCTCGCGGATCGAGTGGAAATGCACCAGCCGGGCCGAGATGTGTTCGTCGCGCCGGGTGCGGCTGATCTCGATCCGGCTGTCCAGCCGGTCCTGGTCGGAAAGCCCGTAGTCGGTCAGATAGGCACGGTCCGAGACGGTCTCGGCGTCGAATTCCAGCGTGAAGCCGCGCGGCAGGTCGAACCGGCCGGCTGCGGTCAGCCAGCCGCGCCGCCCGGGGATGATATTGTCGTGCGACAGGGCGCCGACAAAGGCGATCTCGCCGCGCCGGAACGCCTGCCGGTAGCGGAACCCCAGCGAATACACGTCCTTGGTGGTGACCTGCGGGATCAGCGTCAGGTCGCGGTGATCGCCCATCCGGATGAAATAGGGCACCTGCAACCCCACCCCCAGCGCCGAGTTGCTGGTCAGTTGCGGCATCAGGAAACCGGTGGCGCGGTCCAGCGTCGGGTCGGGCATCCGCAGGTAGGGCAGCCAGAACACCGGCACGCCGCCGAATCGAAGCTGGGCCGATTCGAAATAGATCTGCCGTTCCTCTTGGTCATGCACCACCCTTCGGGCGCGGATTTCCCACAGCGGTGTCGGCGCGTCGGCGCAGACCCGGCAGGAGGACGCCACCGTGCGGCTCAGCCGCGTATAGCGGCCCTGCACCCGGTTGACCTCGGCCGCGGCAAGCTGAAGCTGCTGGTCCAGCACCACCCGGGCGCTGCGCAGGATGCCGTCGCGCAGGTCGGCGGAAAGGTCGGCGGCGTCGGCGACGACGATCGCGCCTTCGCCGTCGTTCAAGGCGATCGGCCCGTCGATCGCCAGCCGCTCGCCCGTGCGGTCATAGCTGACCCGCGACGCGCGCAGCCGCGCGCCGCGATAGAGAACCTCGACATTGCCTTCGGCCACCAGCTTCTGTTCGGCGTCGATGGTGATGCGGTCGGCGATCAGCGATGCGGTTTCTGCCGCCGCCACGGCCGGAACGGCAAGCGCCAGCGCCGCCAGAAGCCCGATCAGAAACCGCCGCGACATCACCCGTCCTCCAGATGCAGAAGCAGCGCCACCGCGAACATGGTGGCGATGGCAGGCGGGCTCCATGCCGCGAGGACCACGGGGATCTGCCCGTTCTCGCCCAGCACCTGCGCCACGTTGCGCAGGAAGAAGATGGCGAATCCCGCCAGCACCGCCAGAAGCACCATCACCCCCGAACGGCCGAAACGCACGTGGCGCATGGTAAAGCCCGCGCCCACCAGCACCATGGCGGCCAGAAGCAGGGGCAGCGCCAGTTCCATCTGGAACCAGACCCGGTGCTTGGTGGCGGAAAACCCGGCCATGTCGAGGCTGGCGATGAAGGCGGGCAGATCCCAGATCGCGATGGCCGAGGGGGTGCCGAAACTGTTGCGGATCGTCTCGGCGTCGAGATCGGTCGCCAGTTCCGCCCCCTCGGGCAGGTGCCGCATCCCGGCTTCGGGGTTGTCGTCGGTCAGCCGCCATTGCCGCGCGCCGGTCAGCCGCCAGTGGCCGGGGGCCAGCCCGGCCTCGGCCGCCTCGATCCGGGTCACCGGCAGGCCCGAGGCGTCGAAGGTCACGAAACTCGCGCCGAACAGATGCGTGCCGTCCAGATTGGCGCGCCGGGCGTGGATCACCGTCTGCCCCTCGGGGGTGCCCTGCCGCAGCCACAGCCCTTCCTGGCTGATCGACAGCACGCTGGCCACGCCCTGCGACAGCTCGGTCGAAAGCGTCTCGGAATGGCGCGAGGTGGCGGCGATGATCGGGTTCACGACCGCGACCGCGACCGCCCCCAGCAGCAGCGCCGCGACCACCGGCGCCACCAGCGCCCGCAGGGCCGACCGCCCGGCGGCGCGGGTGACGACCAGTTCGCTCGACCGGGCAAGGGCAAGGAACAGCGCGACCGAGGCCAGCATGACGATCAGCGGCAGGATGCGGTAAAGCCCTTCGGGCGTGTTCAGCGCCGCCAGCCGGGCCGCCTGGCCCAGGGTCACTTCGGCGCCCGCGTGGCGGCGGATCTGCTCCACCATGTCGATCAGCAGCAGGATCCCGGCAAAGACCGCCGCGACGACAAGGAAGGTGGTCAGGAACCGCCGGGCGAAATAAAGCGCAAGCGTCATGCCGCGCCCCTCGCAGCGAGGGCGCGGCGCGGCGCGCGGCGGCGCTGGGTGAACCACAGCATCCCGGCCGAGACCGCAAACCCTAAAAGCGGTGCCGCCCAGACCAGCGGCCAGAACCGTTCGTCGCGGACGCCGACGTTCTCGGCGGTATTGGCGATCATCTGCATGACCACCAGCAGCACCGAGGCCGCCAGCAACTGCCGCCACAGTCCGAACCGGCTGAAGGCGCCCACCAGCAGGGCGGAAAAGCCGATCAGCGCCGCCGCGGCGGCAAGGAAGGGCTGGGCGAAACGGCTGTGCCCCTCGTAGATGAAGACGGCGCGCGACCGGCGCGCCTCCTCCAGCACCCCGGGCGTCGGGTTCAGAAGCGCCCACGTGCCGAAGGAATTCTCGTCGCGCCGCATCAGCGCGGTGCCCGAGATCAGCGCGCCGATGTCGTAGGTCAGATCGGCGAAACGGGTGACGGCAAGCCGCTGGTCCGCGGTGGCAAAGGTCTGGGCCATGCCGTCGAACATCACCAGCTTCGGCCCGGTCGGGCTGCGGGTCAGAAGCGCGCTGCGGGCGGTGTAGATCGCCTGCTCGCTGCTGCGGCGCGCATCCGACAGGAAGATGTCGCGCAGTTCGCCCTGTGCGGTGATCTCGCGGATGTAAAGCGTCAGCCCGTCGGCAGGGAACTGGAACGTGCCCTCGCGCAAGAGCCCGGCGGTGACGTTCTCGGCGATGGCGGCCTGCCGCTCGGCCAGCGCGGCGCGGCTGGCGGGCACGAGGAAATGCACCAGCACCGACAGCATCAGCGCGACGATCAGCCCGAAGACCAGCACCGGCCGGGCAAGGCGAAAGGCGGAAAAGCCGGTGGCCTGCATCACCACCAGCTCGCTTTCGGTGCTGAGCCGGTTCGTGACATAGGCCGCCGCCGCGAAGGCCGCGACCGGCAGCACGAGGCGGATGACATTGGGCAGCGTGAGCGCGGTCATCTCAAGGAACAGCATGGCCGACTGCCCCTCGCCGATCAGCCGGTCGAACAGCGAAACCGCCCGGTTGACCCAATAGACCGCGATCAGGACAAGCGAAAAGAACCCGAACAGCGTCAGGAGTTGCGACAGCAGATATCTGTCGAAGCGCGACACGATCAGCCTTCCCCCGGCGGTGTGAACGGCGCGACCCTAGACCAGATCGCGGGCGGGGAAAACTGCCATAACGCCCGGTGGGCGGGGCAGGGGGCCGCGCCCCCGCACGAAAAGCGCCCGCCCGGGCGGGGCCGGGCGGGCGCGGGCCATTTCCGCAGGTGGGTGTCTGCCCCTTGCATGTCGGTCGATAACGGTCAGGGAGACTGGAGCGCAACATTCGCACAGTACACCCTGCCCGGAATCAAGGCGCGCCAGCGCCGCCGGGCAGCGGCCGACCGACAGGTAAGATGGACGCCGCCTTCGAAATTGCGGAACAGCAACATCCCGGAGCCGGGTTCCGATCAATCGGAACCCGGCTCCGGGGCGCGCGCCTTTCAGCCGACCAGTTCGAGGCCCGAGAAGAAGAAGGCGATCTCCTGCGCGGCGGTTTCCGGCGCGTCCGAGCCGTGGACCGAGTTCTCGCCCACCGAAAGCGCGAATTCCTTGCGGATCGTGCCTTCCGCCGCCTGTTCCGGGTTGGTCGCGCCCATCACCTCGCGGTTCTTCGCGATGGCGCTTTCGCCTTCGAGCACCTGCACCACCACCGGGGCCGAGGCCATGAATTCGCACAGCTCGCCGTAGAAGGGGCGCTCCTTGTGGACCTCGTAGAACTTGCCGGCCTGCTCAAGGCTCAGCTTGATGCGCTTCTGCGCGACGATGCGCAGGCCCGCGTCCTCGAACTTGGCGTTGATCCTGCCGGTGAGGTTGCGGTTGGTCGCGTCGGGCTTGATGATGGAAAGCGTGCGTTCGGTAGCCATGTTGTCCTGTCCCCGGTTCGGTTCTGCTGACATCGGGACCGCGCCCTGTGCCCGGCCCCGGATGGGCGTGGCCCTAGCACGGGGCAGGCGGGATGAAAAGCGGGGAGGGGGCGGCGGGGATGGTGCGCGCGAGCGCACCCTACAGGGGCGGAGCAAAGCCCGGACCCGGACACCCCTTCCCCCCTTGCCCGGAATCAGGGCGTGCCAGCGCCGCCGGGCAGCGGTCGGCCGCTGTCCTCTGTTGCGGCAGGAACATCCGCATCGGCGACCCGGTGCTCAGCGGGTGCAGAACTGCTCGGCCAGTGCGCCGAAGTTGCGGTAGCGGGCCCAGAAATCGTTGTCGGCCCGGGTCTTCGACATGCGCACCTCCTGCGCCTGATGCGGGTCGCGGAAGAAACCCGCCGCCCGGCGCTGGTCCGAGCGGGTCAGTGTGGCGTCCGCTGCGCGCTGGATGCAGTTGCACAGCCCCCGGTTGCCCTGCGCCCGGTCCGACTGGACGCAGGCGCGCTCGATGGTGCGGGCCTCGACCGTGCCCGGCACGATCACCGCAGCACCCGCGGCCAGCGCCGCCGCCATCAGGAATGTCCTCATTTCTCTGCCCCTCGTTTCTTGTTGTCGTCTTCGGTTTCTTGTTTCCTGCGCCGGTTCGCCCGCCGCCTGCCCATGCGACCCGGCTTCCGGCGCGCACAATGCCAGAAACCGGGTCTTTCTTCAACGGAAACCCGGCCCGGTTCCGTCGCGCACGGGCACGCAGCCGCCCGCGCCCGCTTGACCGGCCCGGAAAACCCGCTCATATGCGCGCATGACCGAACTATCGCAGATCCGCAACTTCTCCATCGTGGCGCATATCGACCACGGCAAATCCACGCTGGCCGACCGGCTCATCCAGATGACCGGGACGGTGGCCGAGCGCGACATGAAGGCGCAGATGCTCGACAGCATGGATATCGAGCGCGAGCGCGGCATCACCATCAAGGCCAACACCGTGCGGATCGAGTATCCGGCGCGCGACGGCAAGACCTATGTGCTGAACCTGATCGATACGCCCGGCCATGTGGACTTCGCCTATGAGGTCAGCCGAAGCATGCGCGCGGTCGAGGGCTCGCTGCTGGTGGTCGATGCCAGCCAGGGGGTCGAGGCGCAGACGCTGGCCAATGTCTATCAGGCGATCGACGCGGGGCACGAGATCGTGCCGGTGCTGAACAAGATCGACCTGCCGGCGGCGGAACCCGACCGGGTGAAGGAGCAGATCGAGGATGTGATCGGCCTCGATGCCTCGGACGCGGTGCCGATTTCCGCCAAGTCGGGCCTCGGCATCCCGGATGTGCTTGAGGCCATCGTCACCCGCCTGCCCGCGCCGAAGGGCGACCGGGCCGCGCCCCTGAAGGCGATGCTGGTCGATTCGTGGTATGACCCCTATCTGGGCGTCGTGGTGATGATCCGCGTCATGGACGGGGTGATCCGCAAGGGCGACCGCATCCGCATGATGCAGACCGGCGCGGTCTACGGCATCGACAAGCTTGCGGTGCTGAAGCCGCAGATGGTCGATATCCCCGAACTGGGGCCGGGCGAGATCGGCGTGCTGACCGCAAGCATCAAGCAGGTGCGCGACACCCGTGTCGGCGACACCATCACCCATGAGAAGAAGGGAATCGACACCCCGCTGCCCGGTTTCAAACCCGCCCAGCCGGTGGTGTTCTGCGGCCTCTTCCCGGTCGATGCGGCGGATTTCGAGGATCTGCGCGACGCCATCGACAAGCTGGCGCTGAACGACGCGAGTTTCAGCTACGAGATGGAGACCTCGGCCGCGCTGGGGTTCGGTTTCCGCTGCGGCTTCCTCGGGCTGCTGCACCTTGAGGTGATCCGCGACCGGCTGGAACGGGAATACGACATCGACCTGATCACCACCGCGCCCTCGGTGGTCTATCACGTCTACATGCGCGACGGCACCATGCGCGAGCTGCACAACCCC
>Ga0172382_10008919_pt1 | contig 13820 bp, 11 predicted proteins | sample Leawel138RmetaG_FD_122245 | JGI IMG/M metagenome (GOLD analysis project Ga0172382, IMG submission 122245) | Leachate microbial communities from a municipal landfill in Southern Ontario, Canada - Leachate well 138R metaG | ecosystem: Engineered > Solid waste > Landfill > Unclassified | place...
AACGCCGACGCCGCATTCGGGAAACTCTGGTCGGGCTACGCCCTCCCGACGTTCCCCGAATGCGCCGCCAAGTGGCCTACTTTTGCGCCGCCCAATGGCCGACTTTTACGCCGCCGTTGACACATTCAATCGAAATGGGTATGCCATTTCGGCATGGGCTGGTGCCAAAAGCGAATTGGCCAAGTCAGCCGCAACCTTTCACGTTGCGTCAGGACGAACGGGGTACCGGTTCGGCTGCCCCGACAAGGGAGTGCTGCATGTCCGTTACAATCGAAGCCGATCTGATCCTGCATAATGGCCGTATCTGGCGCGGCCGGGAGGAGGGTATCAGCGAGGCTGTCGCCGTCTGGCAGGGCAAGGTGCTGGCCACCGGCGACAGCGCCGACATGCTAAGCCTGAAGGGCCCGCGCACCGAGGTCATCGACCTCGAGGGCCGTTTCGCCAGCCCCGGCCTCATCGACAACCACCTGCACCTCATCTCGACCGGCATCACCATGGGCTGGGTCGATGCGACGCCCGCAGCCGCACCGACATTGTCCGTGCTGATGGCGGCCCTTGCTGATCGCGCCGCGACCACCGCCAAGGGTGGCTGGGTGCGGGCCCGCGGTTATGACCAGGTCAAGCTCGATACCGGCCGGCATCCGACACGCGAAGACCTCGATCAGGCGGTGCCGGATCATCCCGTGCTGCTAACCCGCGCCTGCGGGCACATCGCCATCGCCAATTCGCGGGCGTTGGAACTGGCCGGCGTGAGCGAGGCGACGCCCGTGCCGGATGGCGGCGTGATCGGTGTCACCGACGGGCGTCTCAACGGCCTGCTGGCCGAAAATGCCATCAATCTCGTCAAGGCTGCCATGCCCGAGGTGACCACGGAGGAACTGATCGACGGCATAGAGCGCGGCGGGCGGTACCTGCTCTCGCTCGGCATCACAAGCTGCATGGACGCGGCGGTTGGCCAGCTTTCCGGCTTTGCTGAAATCCAGGCCTATGAAATGGCCAAGATTTCTGGTCGCCTGCCGGTGCGTGTCTGGCTGACGCTGCTCGGCGATCCCGGCATTTCTATTGTCGAGGATTGCTGGCGGGCCGGCCTGATTTCCGGCGCCGGCGATGACATGCTGCGCGTCGGGGCGGTCAAAATTTTCCTCGACGGTTCGGCCGGCGGACGTACCGCCTGGATGTCGAAGCCCTATCAGGGCGAGCCCGACAATATCGGCGTGCAGATGCTGCCGACCCCGGAGGTCGAGGCGCTGGTCAAATCCTTCCACGATCGCGGCTACCAGATGGCGTGCCATGCCATCGGCGATGGTGCGATCGAACAGTTGCTCACCGCCTATGAAAAGGCGCTGGCCGCCATGCCCGACCCGGATCGCCGCCACCGTATCGAACATTGCGGCTTCTCGTCGCCGGAACAGGACGCGCGCATGAAGGCGGCCGGCATCCTGCCCGCGCCGCAGATGGCCTTCATCCACGATTTCGGCGACAGCTACATTTCCGTGCTCGGCGAGGCGCGCGGCAAGGGCTCCTACCAGATCGGCACCTGGATGCGCATGGGCCTCAAGCCCTCGACCGGCTCGGATTCGCCGGTCTGCTCGCCCGATCCCTTCCCGAACCTCCATGCCATGATCACCCGCAAGACGGGCAAGGGCACGGTGATGAAGGACAGCGAGCGGCTGAGCCGCGAGGAGGCGCTGCAGGCCTTTACGGAATACGGCGCCTATTCCCAGAAAGCCGAGGGTGTGAAGGGCAAGCTGGTGCCCGGCCAATGGGCCGACATCGCTGTCTTCGACAACGATCTTCTGGAGGCCGCACCTGAAACCATCCTGTCAGGCACCCGCTGCCTGCTGACCCTGCTTGCAGGCCGCATCGTGCATGATGCGCGATAAACGGCTTTGTCGCAAACTTGCCACTTGGACGAACAAGTTGATCAGATACGGTATTCAGGCAGCGAGGATTTCAAACTGCTCGGCGAGCGATGGTGCCGGGTTGTAGGCGTACCTCGCCTGTCGTTTGCGCATCATGTGAACCATTTCGATCCCAGACAGGATCGTCGCGGCGCTGGCGGTTGATTTGAATCCCAGCATGGAACGTATTCGGCGCTTAATGCGTCGATGATCCTGCTCGATGCGGTTGTTCAGATATTGGCTTTGCCGGATGCGGATTGGCTTCAGCGTTCGTCGTGATCGATTTCTCAGGCGGCTTTCGCCATCGCAGGCAATGATCGCCTCGTGATTGGTCTGGCTGCCGTCGATGACGATGCGCTCCGGTCGGCCATGACGGTTCAGCGCTATGCGGATGAAGCGTTTGGCGGCCGGTAGGTCACGGTTTTCGCTGAAGAAGAACTCGACCGTATCACCCAGGCTGTCGACGGCGCGGTAGAGATACATCCAGCGACCGCGAACCTTCACATAGGTCTCATCGACATGCCATTTGCGGGTGACGGGTCGCTTGCGATGGTTGAACTGTTCGAGCAACAGCGGCGAGAACCGCACGACCCAGCGATGGATTGTGGAATGGTCGACGTGAATGCCGCGCTCGGCCATCATCTCTTCCAGATCACGCAAGCTCAGATTGTACGCCAGATATCAGCGTACGCACAGCAGGATTACCGAACGGTCGAAATGGCGGCCTGAAAACATGAACACGCTCCTCTGAAACGGAGGAACTCTCATGCCTCAGCAAGGTTGACAATGGGTTTGCGACAAAACCCTTTCGAGGAGAAGCCGGGTTTCGGGCCGAAAGTCTTTTGGTGGCCAAAAGCACCCGGCCGGCCGGGCCTGGATCGTCGCCCGGCGCGGTCAGAGCCACGGCGTCGCGCAGCGCCGCCTCGTCGGCGCCCCGGCCCAGCAGCCGGACGGCGGCCGTGGCGCATTTCAGCGCCTGGCGGGCGCGCCAGCACCCGGCCCAGACGGGTTCGATGCGGACGAGATCGTCTAGCGATTTCAAGGCGATGCCGGCGGCGAAGGCGGCCTCTAGCTCGCCGGCCGCCCGGCCGCGCGCCAGCGCCCAGCCGGGAAGGTGGGCGGCCGATGCGGCGGTCAGGGCGGGCGTGAGGCGAACCGAATCCATGCCGGCCAGCCTAGCCGACGCGTGCGGTTTGTGCCAGACTTTCCGCCCCGGAACGCACAGCTTGTCTTTGCGCTCTTATGACTGATAATGTTGGCTTATCGTTCGTGTTGGTCTTTATAGAGAAGATGGCCAGAATCGTCGATCAGAACCCCGAAAATCGTACTCGGCACGGCTCCCCTCGATCACAGGAAACATCCTCGGATGTCGACCGCATCGCGCCCTCGGCCGAGCCGGACGCCTCGACCGACGACCTGCCCGACATTGTCGACCTCGTCATGGAAATGAGCCGCGGTCCCGACGATACCACGGCGACTGACAAGGTGGAGCCGGCTTCGCCCCCTCCCCTGCCGGCAGCCACGGGCAAGGTGAACCCTCTTCCCGGCCACCTCGAGCACCTTGCTGACCGGGCGCGGTCCTATGTCGAGGCGGCGAGCTCGGCCAACACGCGCCGTGCCTACGCCTCCGACTGGAAGCATTTTTCCTCCTGGTGTCGCCGGCAGGGTGTTGAACCGCTGCCGCCGGACCCGCAAACCGTCGGGCTGTACATAACAGCCTGCGCCTCCGGCACGGTGACCGGCGACAAGAAGCCGAATTCGGTCTCCACCATCGAACGCCGGCTGTCTTCCCTATCCTGGAACTATTCCCAGCGCGGATTGTCGCTCGACCGCAAGGATCGCCACATCGCAACGGTCATGGCCGGCATTCGCAACAGGCATGCCGCCCCTCCCCGGCAGAAGGAGGCGGTGTTGCCCGAGGATCTGATCGCCATGCTGGAAACGCTCGACCGCGGCTCTCTACGCGGTCTGCGCGATCGCGCCATGCTCTTGCTTGGCTTTTCCGGCGGCCTGCGCCGTTCCGAAGTCACCGGCCTCGATGTCGGCCGCGACCAGACCGAGGACGGCCGCGGCTGGATCGAGATCTTCCCTGGCAAGGGCATGCTCGTGACGCTGCGCGGCAAGACCGGCTGGCGCGAGGTCGAGATCGGGCGCGGCTCCTCCGACGCCACCTGCCCGGTCGTCGCACTGGAGACCTGGCTCAAGCTCGCCCGCATCGGCCATGGACCGTTGTTCCGGCGTGTTACCGGACAAGGCAAGAAGGTCGGCGCCGAACGGCTTAACGATCAGGAGGTCGCCCGGCTGGTCAAGCGAACCGCGCTGGCGGCCGGCGTGCGTGGCGATTTGCCGGAAGGCGAACGTGGCAAGCTCTTTTCCGGCCATTCGTTGCGCGCCGGCCTTGCCTCCTCGGCCGAGGTCGACGAACGCTATGTCCAGAAGCAGCTCGGCCACGCCTCCGCCGAAATGACTCGCAAATATCAGCGCCGGCGTGACCGCTTCCGCGTGAATCTGACGAAGGCGAGTGGGCTGTAAAAGGCCCCCTCCCCTGCCCCGCGTGTTCCCGGTGCGAAGCGGTCAGGAACCTTCGCGCCAGGACAGCTGATCCTTCGGTAGCCGGCCGCTCGGATCAAAGACCCTCACCTCATGCGGGAGGTCGGGGCCCCATGTCCAAAGCACCAGATTCAGATCATCCCTTTCAGCGCCTGGGGCAAAACTCGGCACGAGAACGCCAGCAACACCCTGACCATGGAGCCGGTCATATATCGACCATGACGCGGGCCGATCGCCGTTGGAAAGAGCTGTCGCCCATGCACAGCTCATATCATCAAGATCGACCCGATGCTCGGCTCTCCCTTCCTCTGTCGTCAGGTCGGCGATATCCTCGCAATCAATTTCATACGAGCAGAGCACGCACGGATCTATTCGATGTGCGAAGCCCTGATTGGCTTCCTTGACGGCTGTCATGATGCTTAAGCCGAGATAGAGCGCCGGCACCCCCTTCGGGTTGAAACGCGCACCCCTTACCGCGGCGCCGTCGCCAGATGTCGGCTTGAAGGCCCATCGCGGATCATGCGCCCGATAGCAGGTTCCTACGAACCTCACGCAAATCCGCCAAGCGCCATGTGGTCGAGATAGTCCCGAACGGCCGCGGCCTTTCCTTCCTTGACAAGAGCTTCTGCCGTTCGTCCGCCAAACGCGGGCAAGGGCTGGGCACGATACCAGGCCATGGCTTGTTCCTTGCCGCCGGCCCACTCCGTCACACGGCTGATGATCTCCAGCATTTCACGAAGTCGCCCCTGTGCCTTTGGAGCTCGGCTGCGTTCGGCACGGTAGAGTGTCTCCCGGGCAAGCCCCGCTGTTTCGGCGAGCTGGGTCTTGGACATCCCAAAGCCATCCGCCAACTGGTTGATCGCGATCCGCCCGGCTCGATCCATGTATGACAGCACGAGGGACTCGCTTCGTACTAAAACTTTTTGAGCTTCGGTCACCGTTGCACCTGTCATACCGCAAAACATACTTCTTGTGCAAAATGTATGGCGCTGGTGAGAGAATTGCAATCCTTACCGAGCATCAGGTTCTCGTTCTCTCCGGGACACGAAAATCCAGCCATTTGTCCTCCGTTCGGAGGACAGGTAACGCTGAAACGTTCCAAATGGGCGGAAACCCATGTCGGCGACAGCACCGTCTGACCGGCTAACAGGCTCATCGACTCCGCCTTCGCAGGCTGTTCAAGAGTGAATCCGAGACCTCAAGCCGCGGACCGGGTTCAGATGTCACGTTCTCCGACGTTTGGCGATGTTTTCCTTCATCCAGCCTGGCGCGCAACAGGGCCATGACCATCGGCCAGGTCGAGAATTTCCCTTCCCGCGCCTTGTCGGTCAGGCTGCGCAGATATCCGCCGGCGCTGTTGATCTGGTCGGATCGCTGGTAGATCGCCGCAAGCGCGATTGCCGCCTGAACCTCGCCCATGGCAGCGCTGCGCGAAGCAATCGACATCATGGATGATGATGAGGCGAAGGCCGCCCTTCTCGAACGGGAAGAAGCCTGGGCGCAGCATCTGTCGGTCCTCGATCGGGAAACGGCCGATCGCTTCGAGACCCGAATGCGAGCGACCGATGCAGCGGCGGCCGCACGCCTGAACAGGGCCAGAGAACTCGAGGAACTGCGCTCTCTGACCGCAGGGCTGGCGGCAACCACGGTGAGCGTCGACCGCCAACGCCAATTGTTGCGGGAGACCGATGAAGAACTGCAGACACTGCGCCGCGAGATCAGGTCGGAAACGCCACCCGAAATCGATCTGGGTGAGGATGCATCCGTCGGGTCATGGCTGACAAGGATCGGCCAATGGGCTGAGACCCGTACTTCGGCGTTGACTGCATGGGATGATCTGCGCCGTGCCGTGAGTGACGCCGAAGAAGCCAGGACTGCGCTCGCGACGGAGCAGAATACGCTCGCAGCAACCCTAGTCAGCGTCGGGATCGATGTCGATGGTTTGGACGTGGCGGCCCTGATGCAGGCTGCCGACACCATCCTCTTCGACCATGCTGCAATGCAGACCAAACGGCAGGACGCTCAAAAGCGCGTCGGTGAATTGGAAGCGGCCGCGGTTCGACGGAAAGCGGAGCTCGACGAAGCCATCACTGCATCCAATGTGTGGCAAACAGGCTGGTCGACCGCCCTCGCAAGCACCTGGTTCACCAGGGAAGGAAAGGTCGGCGCTGTCCGTGAGCTCCTCGACGCGCTCGCCAGCCTGCCGGAAGTCCTGCGAGAGAAGGATGATCTGCTTCACCGCATCGGCTCCATGGAGGCAGACCGAAAGTCCTTCATCGACGAGGTTGCCCTGCTGCATAATGCTCTCGGCGATACATTTAATGGCAGCAATCCTGGCGAGGCCGCCAAAGCCCTGATCCGTCGGCTCGAGGAAGCCCGACAGGTCGAGGCGAAGCGGCTGGAACGGGATCAGATGCTTGTCGATCTCGCGACCGAGCGTGAGCGGCTGGACGGCGAAATAGCGGTCCATGCTGCGCACAAGAAGGAACTGACAGACTTTTTCCAGGTCGATGCGCTCGCGGACGTTCGCCAAGCTCTCGAACGTTGCCGGAAAAGGGATGAGCTGGTCGAGCAGCAGGGCAAGCTTGAGCGGCAGGTTGTCGGTGACATGCAGCTGCCATCGCTGGAGGCTGCCATGGCCAGCCTTGCCGACGCCGATCTGGCGGAGCTGCAGCTCCAGCAGGCCGAACTCATCACGCGGCTTGAAGATCTCGACGGCCGAGCGAAGAATCTGTTCGCCGACAAGGCGCGTGCAACCGATCGCCTGACCGCTATTGGCGGCGATGATGCCGCTGCCCGCCTTGAGGCGAACCGGCGCACTTTGCTCCTGGAAATCGAGGATCTGGCGCTGCGCTATCTTCGCCTCAAAAGCGGAAGCCTCGTCGCCGAGCACGGCATTCGCGCCTATCGCGACAAACACCGCAGTGCGATGATGAACCGGGCGTCTGAAGCGTTCCGTCTAATCACACGCGACGAATATACCGGCCTTGCCACGCGACCCGACAAGGATCGCGAAGCGCTGATCGCGTTATCCCGCAACGGTGGGTCTAAAATTGCATCCGAACTATCGAAGGGCACCCAGTTCCAGCTCTATCTGGCGTTGCGTCTGGCCGGATATGAGGAGTTTGCCGCAGCACGACCGTCGGTCCCCTTCATCGCCGATGACATCATGGAAACCTTCGACGAGCCTCGATCGGAGGAGGTGTTCCGGCTGTTCGGGCAAATGGCTCAGGTCGGCCAGGTGATTTACCTCACTCACCATCGGCATCTTTGCGAAATTGCCAGGCAGGTTGTGCCAGCGGTGAAAATTCATGAGATCGGTTAGGGTGAGCACATCTCGCGCGTGAAGTTTTCGGCTACGTCGACACTACGTGATATTAAATTGTGTGGATGCGATAAGACAGATTATCCGCAGGAAATGTTAGAAGAATAAAGAATCGCGTGTTTGGGGGGAGACAATGGCTGGGGAGCCGATCGATGACGTTCTGGAATGGTCAAATAAGCTCTCGCCCTGGAAACAGGACGCCTTAAGACGACTCGCGACCAGCAACGACCTCACAGAGGCTGACGCCGGTGAATTGCTGGCGTTGGTCAAGTCAGTTGCTGGGTTCAAGCTTTCCGTCGCGCCGCCACAAGTTGTTCCCTTCACGAAGGCGCATTTTGGGGGAGGAAAGCACCAGCCGATCATCCTGAAGGGTATCGCGAACGTCCAGAACGTGAACCGGCTAACAGCAAATGCGTCACTGACCTTCTGCCCGAAGGCACTTACGGTCGTGTATGGCCGAAACGGAAGCGGCAAGAGCGGCTTTGTGCGGATCCTACGGACCGCCTGCCGAACCCGCGTGGAAAATCCGGCGAAGCTGAAGGTTTTGGCCGACGTCTATGGAGGTGTGGCCGGCCCACAGACTGCAGAGATCGTGATCGACTCTGGCGCCGGCGACACCACAATCCACTGGACGCCGGGAGCAACCGCATCACCTCAACTCATGCAAGTTGCCGTCTTCGATACCGCGTCTGCGCAACTCTATGTCGACGGCGGAAACCAGATACGGTTTCTGCCGTTTGGGCTCGCTTTGCCTCATCGCCTTAATTCCGTTTGTCTCGGCCTAAAAGACAAACTCGAGAGTGAACGCGCTACGGAAATCGGCGACAAGGTCAGCCTGACGACGATCGCGTTCTCCCCGCAGCGCGAAACCGCAGCCCAGCAATTCGAAAAGGCCCTGAACAAATCCACAACCGATGCCCAGATCGACGCGGCCGCGGCGTTCACCGAAGACGATCAACGACGCCTTGACGAGATTACGGCCGCCTTGTCTGCGGGTGCAGCGGCCGCTGCCGACGTAAACGCGCTTTTGAAATGGGTAGATTCCCTTGTGGTGGAGTGCGAGGTCGTCGTCGCTGCGTTCAACGACGCTGCTTTGGAGCAATTCGCAAACCTTCGCGTAGCTTCGGTTGCGGCGCGTCAGGCGGCCACACTTGCTGCGGGCGAATTGTTCACAGACGAGCCGCTCCCGGGTGTCGGCAGTGGCACCTGGCGGGCACTCTGGGCCGCGGCGAGGGATTACTCCGTGAACGAAGCCTACACGGGACAGATCTTTCCCGTGTTGGTTACCGATGACAGAGAGGCCGCTTGTGTGTTGTGCCAGCAGCCCTTGCAACCGGACGGTGCAAGTCGGATGCAACGCTTTCAAAAGTTCATGGACGACACGCTCGATGCCGCTGCGATCAAGGCAGAGCAGGCAGTCACGGACGCGCTGGCGAAGATAGACGAACTGACTTGCCTTCGCGCAGCGGACTTTTCGGATCGCCTCGAGCAGGTACGAAAACGTGATGCGGCATTGGCTGACACGCTCTCGAACTTTCAGGTGTCGGCCGTGAAGCGACGTAGCATCGCGCTCGCTCGGTTGCGCGGCGAGGAGAGCGATGCTGCTCCGCCGATCGTCATCTTGACCGAGGAGGTGAAGGTCTTCGCGCTCAAGCTCAAAACCGAGAAGGAAGGGCTGGCGCAAGCCGGCAACACCGAGGAGCGCGCCAAGCTCGCTTCTGAAAAAGCCAATCTCGAAGACCGCAAGACGCTTGCCGCGAATAAATCGAAGCTAGTCACCCGCCGCGATTTGCTTGTCATCGACGATGCATATTCGAAAGCTCTTGCTGACGTCCAGACGAGAGGAATCACCCAGCGCGCCAACGAGTTGTTGGACACGCACCTGACGACTGCCGTAGTCACACGCTTCGACACCGAGCGTGCACATTTCGATATCACACACCTGAATGTCGGACTGGCGCGCAAGAGTGGTCAGACAAAGGCGGAATTCGAGGTTGATCCGAAAACGAAGCTGACGAAGGTGACATCGGAGATCCTGAGTGAGGGCGAGCAGCGTGCCCTGGCGCTGGCTGGATTTTTGACCGAGGTCGCCCTGACAGACGGCTCGGGGCCGATCATCATTGACGATCCGGTGTCCTCTCTCGATCGCGACAGAAGCTCAAAAGTGGCTGATCGGATCGCGGAGGAGGCAACGAAGCGGCAGGTCATCGTTTTCACCCACGATATTATTTTCTTCAACGAACTCTGCCGGACTGCGGACGCTGTGGGCATCGAGCCTGTCACCGTCGCTCTTTTCAGCGACAAGGCCGCCGCCGGCAAGGTCGATGGCAATGGTATGGTGTGGAAGGGTCTGAATGTCGCCAAACGGATTGGACGGATAAGAAATGACGCCGCGCCGCTGGCCAAGATTTATGCGTCGAGTCCCGCCGACTACGAGGTCCAGGTGAAGAACTTGTATGGCCGACTGCGCGACACCTATGAACGCGCCGTGGAGGAGGTTATATTCCGAGACATCGTCCGGCGTGGCGTGGATGTCGTTCAGACCCAGTTGCTTCGTTACGTCCGACTATCAGACGAATTGGCCATTCGTTTTCATGAGGGGATGACCAGGGCAAACACCCACAGTCACGACAATCCGGCTGCCGATACCGTCGCAGTCCCGACTCCCGACGAGTTCGCCGCACATATAGTTGATCTCGAAACCTTGATCGCCGATCTCAAAGCCGAGAGCGAGGCAGCAGAAGCCGCGCGACCTCAAATGAAACCAAAGAGGTGACAGGATTGGCTTGGCTGAATTCCCGCAACGCGATCCACAGATCGCGTCCCGCGCAATCAGGTGCTATCTTCCCGATCCGGCACCCCTAGATAATGCCCCAAGCGCGATACCGCCCTCTCCCGGTCAACTCTCGCACGCCGAGTTCGCTGATGAGATTGAGAGCGGCGCGCTGCGTCACCTTGGCACGTTTGGCGATCATCGGCGCCGACACGACCGGCCGAGACAGGACGAGCTCGATGGTCGTCGGAAGGCTGCTCGACGACCGGCGGCCGTTCAGGCGTCGCGTCATCTGTTCCCGCGCCTGCGCCAGTCGAGCAATTTCCTTAATGCCGGTTTCCGCCGAGGCCGACATTGCATCGAGGAAGGCGAGCAGTCGGGTCACCGGGTTGTGGGACCGGCGCCGTTCCCTCGGCACCGCCTTCAGCCCGATATTGAAGCCGAACAGGTGTGACGCCACCTTTCCCCGGGCGCGGAGATATGCAGCGTGCGTATTCCGATGAAGCCGGCCATTGATTCCGAAACGAAGCCGGCCACCTGTTCCGATTTCATTCCGGCCAGCATTCCGATTTGAAGCCGGCCAGTCGATGCTCCCCTGGGTCGTTGTTTTGAATGGCTCCTGTTTGTCGTGCGGTCAAGCGGCGGATGGAGTGTGGCGCTGCTTTCGCAGGCTCTCGCCGCTGAGTTCAATGCGGTAGGCGCTGTGGACGAGGCGATCGAGGATGGCGTCGGCGAGTGTCGGATTGCCGATCATGTCGTACCAATGATCGATGGGCACCTGGCTGGTGACGATGGTGGATCGCTTCTCATAGCGATCTTCGATGATCTCGAGGAGATCGCGGCGCTGCTCGTCGTTGAGCTTCTCGGGACCCCAATCGTCGAGGATGAGCAGGTCGGTTCTGGCGAGTGCCTTGAGGACCTTCGGGTAGCGGCCGTCGCCGCGCGCGAGTGCAAGGGTGGCGAATAGCCTGGGCAGGCGATGATAGGCGACGGAGAAGTCCTCGCGGCATGCCTTGTGTCCGAGCGCGCAGGCCAGCCAGCTCTTGCCGACGCCGGCGGGTCCGATCAGCAGGAGACTGTGATGATGCCTGATCCAGTCGCAGCCGGCGAGCTTCAGGAACAGATTGCGGTCGAGGCCGCGGGCGGCGCGGAAGTCGATGTTCTCGACCTGGGCGTCATGGCGGAGCCTGGCGGCACGGGCTCTCGCCTCGAAGCGCTTCTGGCGGCGCGTCGTCGCCTCGCGCTCAAGAAGGAGAGCGAGCCATTCGCCATGCTCGAGGCTCCTCACTTCCGGTTGGGCCTCGAGTTCGTGATAGGCGCTTGCCATGCCGGAGAGGCCGAGTTCGCGCAGCATGTCGATGGTGGGATTGGTCAGCATTGTCTTGGTCCTCAATGAAAGTAGCCGGGGCCGCGCAGGTTTGCGTGTTCCATGACGGCGGCGGGTTCGGTGGAATGCCTGTTGGACTTGTGGGTGGCGATGAGTGCGGTGATGGTCTTGCAGGTCAGCCCGCCGATCTCGACGGCACGCGCCGACACAGCCTCGGCGCGCTCGCGGGGAAGATCGCGATAGAGGCGCAGGACTCCGAGGCATGTCCTGAAGCCCTGTTCGGGATGTGGCCGGCTGGCGAGAATGGCGGTGACCAGGCCTTCGGTCTCGGGACCGATCGACGCGCCCCAGCGCCGGAAACGATCCGGTGTCCACTCGGCGTAGCGCCGATGCGAACTCGGCATATGATCGGGGTCCGTGCCAAAGCGCGGCCCCCCATAGCGGCGCTGATGCGCGGCGATGCGCTTGCCACGGTGGAATATCTCGATCATCCGGGCGGTGGCACGGATATCGACCTGCTGGCGGATGAGGCCGTGCGGGACGGAATAGAAGAAGCTCTTGAACTCGACGTGATAATCCGTCGAGACCCGCGCCAAGCGCCATTCGGCGAACTCGTAGTCCTCTGCGGGAAGGGTTGCGAGGGCTGGGCGTTCGACCGTCTCGAAGAGATGCCGGCGGCTGACGCCGAGCCGGCGCATGACATGATCGTTGATGCGCGCGAGCATCTCGGCGATCGCGGCATTGGCCTCGGCAAGCGAGAAGAAGGTCTGCTTGCGCAGGCGGCCGAGAATGCAGCTCTGGGCAAAGCGCACGGCGTTCTCGACCTTGGCCTTGTCCTTCGGGCGTCGCGGCCGGGCCGGCAGGACGCCGACACCGTAGTGGGACGCCATCATGCCGTAGCTGCGATTGATCTCGGGATCATGAAAGCTGGCGCGGTTGACGCCGGACTTCAGGTTGTCCGGCACGATCAGCCGGGGCACGCCACCGAAGAAGGCGAACATGCGCACATGCGAGCCGATCCAGTCCGGGAGCGTCTGGGTCCAGGTGGCCTCGGCAAACGTGTAGCTCGACGCGCCGAGCACGCCAACGAACAGTTCCGCCTCCCGGACCTCGCCGGTCTTGCGATCGACGATCGGCACCTTCTTTCCGGAATAGTCGACGAAGACCTTGTCGCCGGCGGCGTGTTCCTGGCGCATCGTCGGCGACAGGCGTTGCTCGAAACCGCGAAACAGTTCGCAGAAGCGGCTATAGCCGTAACCGTCGGGATGGACGCTGCGGTATTCCTCCCAGAGGATCAGAAGCGTCACGCCCGGCTTCTTCAGCTCGATCGAAAGCTCAGCCCATTCAGGCTCCTGCCTTCGCCGCTGGCCCTGCTTGACCCCGGCGCGGGCGAAAAGACGATGTTCGAGCGCATCGTCGGTCAGCTCGCCGGGCAAGGGCCAGGCCAAGCCCGCTAGCGCCGCCCGCTTCAGATTGTCCTGCACGGTGCTGCGCGCAACGCCGAGCACCACCGCAATCTCGCGGCTACTTGTTCCGCTTCCGGCAAGCCGGAGCATCTGTCGTAATTGTCTCATGGTCAGCCTTCTCTTCGCCGGCATCAAAATCTCCTCGTGTACCGGGAGGCTTGATGCCAAAGTTGCTGACCCAGGGGGTATCGTTAGAGCCGAAAAACGGCCGACAATTGATTGGAATCGTGGCCGGCTTCAAATCGGAACGGTGGCCGGTAATTGATCGGAATGCCGGCCGGCTTCAGCTCGGAATCCGCATTCATTCTGACGGGCAAGAAGCTGCATCATTTCAAGTTCAGGGTTACGCGCGCGCCGCTGGTGAATTTCCGCGAACGACACAGCGTCAGGGTTTGCCGATACGTTCGGCTCTATTTCCGCCGTATACAGCCAGACTTGCGCTTGCGAACCTTCCGGCGCATCCGGAACGAACGTAACG
>Ga0172382_10008920_pt1 | contig 13819 bp, 19 predicted proteins | sample Leawel138RmetaG_FD_122245 | JGI IMG/M metagenome (GOLD analysis project Ga0172382, IMG submission 122245) | Leachate microbial communities from a municipal landfill in Southern Ontario, Canada - Leachate well 138R metaG | ecosystem: Engineered > Solid waste > Landfill > Unclassified | place...
CTGGACTGGAGGATCTGTTTATATAGGAGGACTAGCTAACGGATATAATTTTTACTACTCAGGTGGTACTACAATAAATTGTAGTACTGATTATAAAGTAAATGGTATTATCTACGCTACAGGTGATATTTATGCTAATTATTCAGACATAAGATTAAAAGAAAATATCCAATCAGTAGAGAATGCGTTAGATATTATCAAGAAAATAAGAGCGGTTACTTTTAATTGGAATGATAATAAACTAGTAGCCGATCGTAATCATTCTAAAGATATTGGTTTTATAGCACAAGAAGTAGATGATATATTTCCGTTGGCGGTAGCCCCATTTGCTGATAGTGGTTACTTTACAGTTGATAAAACTAAAATGATACCTTTAATATTAGAAGGCATTAAAGAAAATGCAAGTGAAATAGACAAGTTAAAAGATAGAGTTAGACAACTAGAATTAGAAAATAAAGAACTAAAAAGGAGATTGAATTGATATGGCACAACAATTGTCAGTAGGTAGGTATGGATATGCTAGTGGTCAGCACTCAAATTTTTATGGTACAGGACAAAGCAGAATCGGATATGGATATGGTAGTTCTATAGAGTGCCAATTTCCTGATGATTTTTTAGCTACTTTTGATAGTATATCAGGTTTAACTACCGTTTTAACATCTAGCAATTCTCCCAGAACACTTACTGCTATATTTACATCTGTTGGTAATAAGTTTAATGATAGAATAAGATCACGGGCTAGAAATTTTAGTTGGTCTAAATCTAGTGGTACAGGTAATGTATCATTTAGTAGTACAGATGGATATCAAATTACAGTGTCTGCTACCCATACGGGTAGTATTACAATCAGATGTGGTTTTAGAGATTCATTTAATAGTGATACTTGGATATATAAATATATAACTTTTGATGTATTTGTTACGGAGACATAATGATGAAAGAAAATTTGTATAAATTTATAGAGTTAGGTAATTTTGGTCGTTCTTTTGAAGATGATAATGGAAACGATGTTTTTACATTACAATATGGTGATGAAGATTGCTGTATTTTTATTATTAAAATAATATTATATTTTTTATTTTAATTCTGAATAATTTGAGATATATAATATATTTATATTTTATATAATAGGATTATAAAAAATGTCAATAGTATTATGTGTAAAAGAAATATTAGATTTAAATCCAGGATTGGAGAGATATATATCTTTAGTAGATAATGAATCATTAGATTTTACTACTAAATATAGACTAATGAGAATTAAAAAGAAAATTAAATCTGAAATAAGAGATTTTGAAATTTCTAGACAAAGATTATTAAAAAAATATGGAGAGCGTATATTTATTAAAATAAAAGGTGATACTAAACAAAAATGGAAAGCTACTGATAATTATAATATAATTAATAAAGATTCTTTAGAAATTTTTAATAAAAAAGTAGAAAAGTTATTAAATCAAAAAGTTGAAATTGATTCAAAATTTAGAATTAATATATCTGATTTAGCACAATTACCACTATCAATTGATGACATATTATCTTTATATCCACTATTAAATGATAATTTTGAAAATTGGTTAAAAGAAAATAAAAATAAAATATTTGCAGGAAAATACATCTTTAATAATAATTAATATAAAAAGGAGTAACAAAAAATGAAATTAGATTTAACAAACTTAGAAACATTAAATAACTTCAACTATAATATTTCAGTTAATAAAGCTAATGGAGAAGAACCTGGTATTAACGTTAGTATTTCTTATAATGTAACTTCTCAAGAAGGCTATGAAAAAAATAGTCAACAATCAAAACAATATACTTTTACTGGAACATTTGAAGAAATCCGGGATGCGGTAGAAGCTGAATTGGGAATTACTTTTATTTTATAATTTTTAGAAATTTATTTACTATATATTAAAAAACTCTTAAGGAGGAAAAGATGTCAGTTAAATTAAAATATTCTGATCTTATTAACTTAAATAGTGGTTTAGATAAAATTTCTAAACTATCTCAAGAAAAAGATTCTAAAGTTAATTTTAGATTAAGTGTAATGGTTGCAACTCTTATTAAAAAGTTTTCTGATATAATGGAAGCTTATAATACAGAAAGAGAAAAATTACTTAAAAAATATACTAGTCCAGTATATACACAAAGTAAAACTAAATTTCATGAAGATGGTTCTCCACAAATGGAAAATACCGGAAATGTTAATTTTGAAAATCAAAAAAATCAAGATGATTTTATAAAAGAACATAATAAGTTATTAGATACTGAAATTGAATTTGAAAGTTTGTTTAAGTTTAAAATGAAAGATCTTGAAAAGTTATCATCTGTTGGATTTGGTGTTCCTGAAGTTAGTTCATTAATGCCATTAATTGAAGATATAGAAACCTATAAATGGAAAGATGAAGAAGAAGAAGGAGGTGAATCTTAATTTTCTAAATTATCTTATAAGGTTATAAAATTATATAATTTATAAAGGGACCGTGGTCCCTTTTTTTTATTTTCTTATATATTTATAATAAATAATATGGAATATTAACTCGTGATTGATAATGAATTAAAAATAAAAGCACAAAATTGGATTAATAATAATTTATTTGAAAACACTAATTATAATATAATTGGAATATATTCTGGTAGATTTCAACCGTTTCATATTAATCATTATATAGCTTGGAAATGGTTTTCTAAAAAATTTCCAAATTCATATATAGTTACATCAAATTCTATAGGGCCCAAATCTCCATTTAATTTTTCAGAAAAGAAAAAAATTATAACAACAATGTTTGATATATCTAGCTCTAAAATCATTCACTCTCAAAATGTTTATAAACCGGAAAAAATATTATCTAATATGGATCCTAATAAAACAGTTGCTGTATTTGCACTTGGAAAAAAAGATTCTGATAGATTAAAATCAAAATATTTAATACCATATAAATCTGGAACTAAATTAGAACCAATATCTAAAAGGTCTTATTATATAATTCTACCAGAACCGACTATATTATATAGAAACAAACCAATTTATGGTACTACTGTTAGAGAAATATTTTCTGGAACAAATGAAGATTTAAAAAAGAAATTATTCTTAACTATATATAAAAAATTTAATAAAGGAATATTCAATTTATTAGATAAAAAAATAACTATGAATGAATCTATTACTAAATTTTTAACTCAATCATTAAATGAAGCTTCAAAGAATGGAGCAAATGATGTTGATGATGGACCTGGAAGTTGGTATCAAAATTTAGATTCATATAAAGGTGATACAAAAAGAAAATCAAAGATTTGGGGCTATGAAATTTTACAATATTTAATAGATACTATGGATGATATAGATGATCCTAGAGAATATCCTAATGGGCCGGTTAATTCTATTTCATTCGGTCCCGCTGGTGTTGGTAATCATATGGCTACTGTATCTAATCAAATAAACCTTTCTGGATTATTAGCTAATAAAAAATGGAAACGACATATTGAAAATATAATAGATAAATTAGGTTATTCTTATTTAAAATGGGATGATCCTAATTTATTTATAAAAGAATCTAAACTACTTAATGAAGGGGGCGCCGGAGGACACCTACGTCATCCGTTTGATGATAATGAATTAACATTTCAAGACTTAAAAAATATGATTGACTTGGGTTTACAAGGTAAGTTAGATATGGTAAAAGAAAAAACCGACGGGCAAAATATTTTTATAACTGTAACTGATAGAGGAGTTGTAGCTGCAAGAAACAAATCACATTTGAAAAATTTTGGTAAAGAAGCAATGGATCTAAATGGTGTTAAACAAATGTTTAGTGGTAGAGGTGAGATTGAAAAAGCATTTGTATATGCAATGAATGATTTGACTGCTGCATTACCAACTTCTCTAAAAAAAGAATTAAAAAATGGAAAGTATTGGATTAATTTAGAAATCATGTTTCCACCAACTAAAAATGTTATTCCATATGGATTTAATTTATTAGCATTTCATAATATAACAGAAGTTGATAAAGATGGTAATACAATAGGATTAATTAAGACTTGGTATTCAGATCTTCAAAAAATTGTTAGTAAATTAAATAAAAATGTTCAAACTACTTTTAATATTGACTATAATAAAATTATTAAATTATCAAAAGTAAAAGATTTTTCAAAAAAGAAATCATATTTTTTATCAAAACTGAATAAATTAAAAAATGAATATAAATTAGGTTGGAATAATCGATTAATAGATTATCATCTTGCTAAATGGCAGTCTATAATAAATGATGCTGAAAAGAAATTTAAATATAGTTTATCTAGTAAAGCTAGAAACTTATTAATTCAAAGATGGGTATATGGTGATAAATCAACTTCTATAACTAAATTTAAAGATTATATTGAAAATGAAAAGATGTTAGAGTGGGTAAAAACTTTTGATAAACAATCATATGCTGCTCAGTTAAAACAAAATTTAGAACCACTTGAAATGTTAGTATTAGAATGGGGTGTTGAAATTATTAACAATATGAAAGAATTTTTAGCACCCAATCCAGATGATATGTATAAAGAACTTCAAAAAGATATTGATACTACATTAAAACAATTAAAATCTTCATCAGACGTCACTGATATTGAAAAGGTTAATAATCTTATAAATAAAATTAATACATTGGGAGGAATGGAAAGTATATTACCAACTGAAGGAATTACTTTTATGTATAAAGATAATTTATATAAAGCTACCGGTGCATTTGCTCCACTTAATCAGTTAATGGGAATCCTAAAATTCAAAAGATAAATTAGAGAGGTAAAAATGTCTACTATTCATATGGACAGAATTAAATCGGTTTTACGTGGCGAGACCACACGAGTTTCAGTTGGTTGGAATGGTAATGGACCAAAACCAAAAAATTATGTTGAAACAATAAAAGGTGTTGATGGTAAAATGTATGATGTTTTTCAAGAAGGTAAAAAACAATATGTATACAAAGATGGAGCTAAAGTATCCCGTATATTTGTAGAAGAAGAAACTTTAGCTGCAATGCCATTATTTTGTCCTAAGTGTAAAAAGGTTATGAAGGGACGTTTAGATACAAAAATGTATAATATACACGGTGTTTGTTTTAATTGTACTATTAAAATACAAAATAAAATGATGATAGATGGTACTTGGAGAACATATGAAAAACAAAGAGTATTATTAAATAAAATATCTTTTATTAAAGAATTACTTAAAGAAGCTAATGATATAAAAGCTAATGGTATTAATGAAACTATTAATTTTGTTGGTGAAGATGGTAAATTAGAAAAATGGAAAAACGTTGATAAAGAAAAAATAGAAGAGTTTTTAAATAGTGAAATTAAAAATTTAGAAGAAGAACTTGAGAAATCAGAAAAAGAATTATCAGAAACTGGAGAATTAATAGTTGTCAACTATAAAGAAAAATAAAGAAGATAATATAAAAGAGCTTATTAAAAAGGAATATTCTAAATGTGCCACTGATCCTGCTTATTTTATAAAAACATATGTTAAGATTAAACACCCTAAACGTGGTATTATTCCGTTCTATATGTTTCCATTTCAAGAAGATACTCTTAATGTAATGCTTAGTACTGATAGATTAGCAATAAATAAGGGAAGACAGATGGGAATGTCTACTCTTTCTGCTGCATATTCACTTTGGTTAATGACTTTTCATGATAATCAAGTTATATATACAGTGGCTACTAAACAAAGAGCTGCTGTGAATCTTATTAAAAAAGTAAAGGTTGCATATGATAATTTACCATCTTGGTTAAAAGAGCCGCTATCTGAAGATAATAAATTATCAGTTGCATTTGCAAATGGTTCATCAATCACTGCTGGTTCTGCTGCTTCTGATGAAGGTCGTTCTGAAGCGGTATCTTTATTTATTATAGATGAAGCTGCTCATATTAAAGCAAATGTAATGAAAGAACTTTGGGGTGCAATTCAACCTACTCTTTCTACCGGTGGTTCGATGATTGTTTTAAGTACTCCAAATGGTGTTGGTAATTGGTTTCATCAGATATATAGTGGTGGTGTTGAGGGAACTAATGGATTTACTTCTATATTTCTACACTGGTCATTACATCCTGAAAGAGATAAAAAATGGAGAGCTAAACAAGATAAAGAATTGGGTATTAGAAAAGCTAAACAAGAAGTTGATGGTGAATTCCTTTCTTCAGGAGATGCTGTATTTGATGGTGAATTAATTGAAGAATATATTAAAAATAATTCTAAAGATCCTATAGAAAAACCTATTATAGATAAAGGCGTTTGGATATGGAATGCTCCTAAACCAAATACTAAATATATATTAGCAGCTGATACATCTCGTGGAGATTCTGGTGACTTTAGTTCATTTGAAATATTTGATATAGAACATTTAGAACAAGTAGCAGAATTTAATGGTAAATTAAATACTACAGAATTTGCAAATCTTTGTATTAAATATGCAACAATGTATAATGATGCTGTTCTTATTCCAGAAAATAATGGTTTGGGTTGGGCAACTGTTCAAACAATATTAGATAGAGGTTATCGTAATCTATTCTATTCAGAAACTGATTTTAAATGGAATGATCCTGGTAAGCTTAAAGCCAATGGTAAAAAGAAAAAAGTACCAGGATTTTCAAATTCTCCAACAACCAGACCATTATGTATTAATAAATTTATAACTCTTTTTGAAGAAGGTTCTATTGATATTAAATCAAAAAGATTATTAAATCAAATGAAAGTATTTATATGGAATGGTAAAAAAGCTGAAGCTATGAGTGGATATAATGATGATATGATCCTAACAACCGCTATTGGTTTATATGTTAGAGATATGGCACTTATTAAATATAATACATATGAAGATGATTCTAAAAAATTAGTAGATTCAATTATAGTTTCTTATAATAATAATGAAATTAAAAAAAGATGGGAAAAAGAAACTAAACAACAAATAAACGTTAATACTGGAAAGAATATTGAGGATATGAGTTGGGTATAATAAAAGAAAATAGTTTAATAAATTATGCAATAGATTTTGCAATGAATATACATCTTAATCAAAAGAGAAAAGTGTCTGGAGATCCATATTTTATACATTCATTTAGAACTTATCAAACTGCTAAAACAAACGGATTAACAAAAGAACAACAAATTTTAGCTATAATACATGATACATATGAAGATGGAAATAATAAAAGTTGGATAGCTAAACAAATAAAGGAAAGATTTGGTGAAAAAATGTTTAGATTAGTACTTTTATTATCACATAATAAAGAAATTAGATATAACGATTATATATATACTTTATATAATAAGTCTCCATTGGCATTAGAAGTTAAGTTATGTGATATGTTAGATAATTTAAGAGATAATCCGTCTCCTAAACAAAAAGATAAATACAGAAATGCAATTATTTTTTTATTATCTAAAGGAGTTGTTGTAAAAGGTTCATTAATAAATAAGATTAAAAAAATTTTAAGGATAAATTAAAATGGCTTCATTATTCGATAAACTAAAATCATTTTATTCTGGTGGTATTACTATTAGAAATATTAAGAATGATACAATTAAAATATTAGACGTATATAATACACAATCTTTAGGTAACTTATCAACCAACTATTTACAAAGTCAATTAAATGGTATTTACCGCTCTGCTCATATAAATTATAGTGGCAAAACTGGTTGGGGCGGTTCTAATGAAACAGATCAGATATTAAAACTTTATAGAGATTATGAAATAATGGACCAGGATCCTATAATTTCTTCTGCAATAAGTATATTATCAGAAGAATCAACAACAAGAAATGAATTTGGAGATGTGTTATATATTTACGCTAGTGATGAAAAAGTAAAATCATTATTAGAAAACTTCTTTTATGATATTCTTAATATTGAATATAATCTTTTTTATTGGATACGCAACTTAGTTAAATATGGTAATTGGTATATGAAATTGGATATAGCAGAAGAATTAGGTATTGTTGGTGTTAATCCAATTTCTGTTTATGATATCATAAGAGAAGAAACATATGGTGTTGAATCTAAAGAACAAGTAAAATTTAAAGTTACAGATAATTCTGAATTTGCTGGTGAATATGATTCATATGAAATTAGTCATATGAGGCTTCTTGATGATGCTGTTTACTTACCTTATGGTAAATCAATGATTGAAGGTGCTCGTAAAATTTGGAAACAATTAAGTATTATGGAAGATGCTATGTTAATTCATAGAATTATGAGAGCTCCACAAAAAAGAGTATTTAAAATAGATGTTGGTAATATAGCACCAGATCAAGTTGAACTTTTTGTTCAAAACTTTATTAATAAAATTAAAAAAGTACCTTATGTTGATCAAAATACTGGAGAATATAATCTTTATTATAATATAGAAAATTTAACTGAAGATTTTTATATTCCCGTTAGAGGTCAAGAATCTGGTACAGAAATTGATACTCTTTCTGGATTGGAATATTCTTCAATAGATGATATTGAATATCTTAGAAATAAAATGATGGCTGCTCTTAGAATACCCAAAGCTTTTTTAGGATATGAAGAAGGAATAGGATCAAAATCCACTCTTGCAAGTGAAGATGTTCGTTTTGCTAGAACTATTGAAAGAATACAAAGACAAGTTGAACATGAATTAATTAATCTTGCAGTAATTCATTTATTTATGCAAGGTATACCTTTAAATAAATTAATGGATATTGAAATTTCATTAACACACCCTTCTACTATATATGAACAAGAAAAAATAGAAATATGGAATGTAAAAAACTCATTAGCCAGAGAAATTAAGGAAACTAAATATTTATCATCTGATTGGATATATGAAAATATATTTGGATTGACAGAAAAAGAAGTTGAAACTGAACGTGGTAGAATTCTTGAGGATATTAAAAGAAATTATAGATATGCTCAAATTGAAGAAGAAGGTAATGATCCAAAAGATACTAAACAACATGTTTCTTCAGATGGTGATGTTAGAGGTCTTAATGATCCCGATGATATTAAATATGATGATACATCAAATATTAATCAAACACCAGACGATAAAGAGGAAACAGAAAAAAAATCTGAAAAGAAAAGAGAACCGGAAATTGATGATCCTTTAGGTAAAAAAGATAGAAAAAATGATTCATTAGATAAGACGACTGGTAGAAAATTTAAAGGTGGTTCGCCATTATCAAGAGAAAACTTAAATAATTTAGATAATTTTTTGAAAAAAACAAAGAAAATAAGTATTAAAAAGCTTTTAGATTAAAAAAAATTAATAACTAATATATTTATTTATTATATTATATTAAATTTGGTATGGCGATGAAAATAAAACACAACAAACTTAAAAATACAGCAATAATATTTGAGTGCTTAGTTAAACAAGTTACATCTGATTTTATTTCAAATGATAACAGTAAAGCACTTGGTATTATTAAAACTTATTTTAAGGAAGGTACTCAGCTTAAAAAAGATTTAGATTTATATAATAATATAATCAATTCAAAAATTAATGAAGAGATTAGATTTATAAATTATATGGATGAAATTCTAAAAGTTAGATCATCTGTTATTAATAATTCTAAACTTAATAAAGAAAAATATAATGTAATTAAAGAAATTAAAGAATCATATATTTTAGAAAATATATTTTCTTATAGTTTACCTAATTATAAATTATTTGCATCTATATTTAAACTTTTTGATGGTCTTCAATTAAATGAATCTGCAAAAGATTTTGTCAATCTAAAATTTAGTATAATCAAATCTATTTTAAATAATAAAAAAATAGATAATCCTTCAACAAACGTTAAGCTTTTAGAATCAATAAAAGAACCTACCACAAAAGATTTAACAATTAAACTATTAGTTGAAAAATTTAATAAGAAATTTAGTAATCGTCTTACAACCGATCAAAAGAAATTAGTTAAAGAATATATTAATAACGCTGAAAATAAAAATACATTAAATAATTATATAACTTCTATAATTCCTATTATTAAAAAGAAATTATCAGAAGCAAGTAAATCACATAATAAAATAACTAAGATTAAGGTTAAAGAAGTAATACAATTATTAGAGAGTCTTAATAAAATTAAAAATATAAAAGATGATCATATTATTTCTATTCTTAAAACATATCAATTAATAAATGAGCTAAAGAAAAATGAAAAAAGAAGATCTTAAAAAAATAATTAGAGAAGAAATTATTTCTGAAATGAGTTCAACAAATGTAGAAAATTTTTATAAATATATGAAGTCTGCTAAATCAGAATTATTTAAATTATATAATACAACTCAAAATAGAAATATAATTAGATTATGGAAAGAATTAGAAACATTAAATAAAAAAATCCAAAAAACTATAAGTAATATTTAATAATAATATTTAAATTAAAAACTATAATAAAAGAATCTAAATTAAGAAACATAAATACTAGTCAATTAGCACATTATGCTATGGATATGTATAAAGTATATAAATCTAAATCAAAAAATTAATTAATAATGCCAAGTTTTAGTAAAGCACAAAGAAAATTAATGGGGATGGCTCTTGCATATAAGAGAGGTGAACTAAAAAATGCAAGTGATAAAATTAAGGAGTTAGCAAATTCTATGAGTGAAAAACAATTAAAAGATTTTGCAAGTAATGTAAAGAAAGAAAAAATACAAGAAGCTGATCCATTTAAAACTTTTAAAAAAATAACTAAAATACACCCAATAACATATAAACAAGAAATGAATGTTAAAGCTTCTGATGAAAAAGAATTATCTATTAGAGAATTAATAAGAAATATTATTAGAGAAATGACTACAACTGGTAATATTGCTGGATTTGAAATACCATATGCTTTTGCAGATGATGAAGAAAAGAAAAAGAAAAGAGATAAACAAAGTGCAGATGCTATGGGTTATGAACTTATGGAATCAATTGATTGGTCTAATAAAGAAATGAGCCATAAAGAAAAAATAGCTGAATCAATTAAATTGGTTAAGAAAAATCTCAATGAAATTGAAAAATTAGTTAATAAAACGGTTAAATATAAAACAGAATATTCTATATCTCAAGAATCATTTTGGAAACCAACTAAAATTAAATTAGCTAAAATAAGTGAACAAATGATAAGAATTTCTAATAAAATTAAAAATGGTATAAATTAATTATGAAATTAAAATCTCTTCTTAAAGAATTTAATGATATTACTATACAACTCAATGGGTTACCTGTTAACCTATATATAAGTGCTTTTAATGATTCAAATACTATTTCCATATTAGGAGCACAAATTGAAGATACATTACAACTTAGTTCTGCCAAGAAAAAAAATGAAAATAAATTATATAAGTATATAATTAAAATTTTAGAATCTAAAACAAAAATAAAATTATTACCAGATTATAATTATAAAGGAGCTGGTTTGGCTGTTAAAATAGACATGAACTGGGTATTAACTAAAATAAAATAATTTTATTCCCACCTCATAATTTCCATCTTAACTTATATTTATTTTTAATAATACAATTTAATATTATAAGTAAGTGGGAATTATAAAATGAATAGACAATTACTAACAGAATGGTTACCTTTTAATAATGTAGATAAAAAGTTATTAACAGAATCTATAAAAAATGGAACTGATCTAATAGTTGAAGGTATATTACAAAGAGCTGGTGCTAAAAATCAAAATGGAAGAATCTATTCATTTGAAATTTTAGATAGAGAACTTAGTAAATATAAACAAGTTATTAAAGAAAATAGAGCTTTAGGAGAATTAGATCATCCGGATTCACCTATAGTTAATCTTTCCAATGCATCTCATTTAGTATTAGCCGCTGATTGGAATGATAAGAATGAAATAGTTGGTAAAATTAAAATTCTTTCTACACCATCTGGTAATATTATTAAAAATTTATTAGCCGCTGATGTTTTATTAGGTATATCTTCTAGAGGAATGGGTTCTGTTAAAAAAGTAAATGAAGATACAATGGAAGTTTTAGAAGATTATGAATTAATTTGTTGGGACTTTGTTTCTACACCTTCAACACAGCAAGGTTGGATGAAAGCAGTTAACGAAAGTAAAGAATTTAAAAGACAAATTAATAAAGTAGATTCATTAATAAGAAATATTATTTCAGGATTTAGTCAAAAATGAAAAAATTAAAAAAATTATTAAAAGAAGAAATAGCAATTGATGATATCAATTCTCATATTAATACTTTATTAAGATCATATGGTTTTAAAACTAAAGTTAAATTAAATGCAAGAGATATTGAAAAATATAGTAATAAAGTATTGAAGGTTGGTTTTGAAACGATTAATATTGATAAATTAGATAAGTTAAAACCAGTTTTTTCAAGAGATATTGAAGTAACAATTAAAGTGGGCGCTAATCCAGAAAAAAATCAGATTGCAGTAGTACTTGAATATCAATGGGTTCATTCACATGGCTCAAATGGTTATACTACACAATTTAGATTTAATCCAGTAAAACAGATTTGGGAACAAACATATTAATAAATAAAGAGAGGTTTTTGTGGCACTAAATTTAGAAGTTAAAGTAAAACAAGTTGATTATAAAAAAATATTTGGTGATGCAGCAAAAAAGGAAGAAGCTGCTAATTTAGAATCAGCTATTAAAAAATTTAGAAACAAAATTAAAAAGATTGGTTTAATGAATGAAATATATAATAGAATGTATTTTGAAAAACCATCGACTAAAAAAAGAAGATTAAAAAAAGCAACAATGCTTAAAAATAAATATAATAATATGGATATTTAATATGAATGTCTAGAGCAAAAATAAAAACAGAACCAACTATAATTAATAAAAAAGGTATTAAAGAAAGATGGTTAGAATTTCTTGAAGAAGATAATGGTAGATTATCTAATGTTAGACTTATGTCTTTTGTAATGTTATTTGTTACAATATTTTTAGCAGTAGCTAGTGCTTGGTTAACTATTAGTTATGAAATATTATTAATATGTGCTGTTGTAACATTTGTTCCCAAGACATTACAAAAGATAGTAGAAAATAGAAAACTTAAATAAAGAAGAAAAATAAATGCCTAATATAACTTCATATGTTAACCCAATGGAATATTCTACGATAGATGGTACACAAGACTATTTGGTTCTATGTGCTAGACAGGTTGGAGGAAGTACTAATGTTGAATTAGAAACTACAATTGTATGGGAAGAACTTATATAATATTAAGAAAAAAGCGGTTATCACCGCTTTTTTTATAAGATTTTTCCGAAAAATGCGAATATTCTTAAAATTACTTATATATATTATATAAATATAAATATACTATTTTATATAGTATCCTACAAAAAATACATTTCTATTAAACTTACCAATAAGTTTAGAATTAAGATTAACAAACAATCTTATTATTATAGGAGAATTTCACATGAGTGATTTACTTAAAGAAGCAATTGCTGATGCTAAAAGTCTTAAAGAAGTAATCTTTGAGAGAGCAAAAGAACAATTAACAGAAGCAATGTCTAAAGACATTAAAAATCGCATTGAAGCTAAACTTCAAGAAGAGTTAGAAGATGATATAGAAACATCTGAAGAAGATTTTGAAGAAGAACCCGAACCTGAAATTTCTGAAGAAGATTCAATAGAAGATGATATTCCAACTGAAGAAGAAGAATCTGAAGAAGATTTTGATTTAGAAGAAGTTGAAGGTGAAGAAGATTCAATGGAAGATGATGAAGTTGAAGTTGAAGATCCGGATTTAGAAGAAGTTATTAAAGAATTGGAAGATGAGGTTGAAGATGATAAATTTACAACCGAACCTGAAGAAGAAGAA
>Ga0172382_10008921_pt1 | contig 13819 bp, 14 predicted proteins | sample Leawel138RmetaG_FD_122245 | JGI IMG/M metagenome (GOLD analysis project Ga0172382, IMG submission 122245) | Leachate microbial communities from a municipal landfill in Southern Ontario, Canada - Leachate well 138R metaG | ecosystem: Engineered > Solid waste > Landfill > Unclassified | place...
GTGCCCCAGTCCCAGTCCCAGTCCCCTTCTTTTTCTCTCCTTTCCGCCTGCACGTTCACATCGCAAGCTTGCGATATGCCGTGAAGCGGCACACTGCAGCTAAGATCGGCTGATCAAAGCCATTGGACAGCTATCGTCCCTCGACCGATCATGCCGCACGACACCGCCCCTGCGCATTCCGACGCCCCCTGCGCCCAGCCCTTCACCCGGCGCATCCTGCTCGCCGTCACCGGCCTGTCGCCACAAATCGTCACCGAAACCCTTTTCGCCCTGGCCACCCGTCAGGACGGTCCGTTCGTGCCCAGCGAAATCCATCTGATCACCACCCGCGAAGGGGCGCAGCGCGCCCGGCTCGCACTGCTCAGCGAGCATCCCGGCTGGTTTCATCGCCTGCGCAAGGACTATCACCTGCCGCCCATTCACTTCACCTCCGACTGCATCCACATCATCCACGATGCAACCGGTCAGGCGCTGGAAGACATCCGCAGCCCGGAAGACAACCTCGCCTGTGCCGACTTCATCACCGAACAGGTCCGGGCACTCACCGCAGACGCCGACACTGCGCTGCATGTGTCGATTGCAGGAGGCCGCAAGACCATGGGCTTTTTGCTCGGGTATGCACTGTCGCTGTTCGGCCGCCCGCAAGATCGTCTGTCGCATGTCATCGTCTCCGAACCTTTCGAAAGCAGCTGGGAGTTCTTTTACCCCACGCCCTACAGCCAGGTCATCGAAACCCGCGAGCGCACCCTCGCCGACACATGCGACGCCCACGTCAGCCTGGCCGAAATCCCTTTCGTCAGCCTGCGCCACGGTCTACCCCAGGCCCTGCTGCAGGGTCGGGCAAGCTATCGTGGAACGGTGGAGGCGGCGCGCGCCGGTGTGGCGCCGGCGTCGCTTGAAATCACCCTGAGCAGCCGCGAAGTCCGCACCCATGGCAAGCACTTCACCCTGCCGCCCAGCGAACTCGCCCTGCTGTGCGTTTTCGCACGTCGCGCCATGCATCGCCTGCCCCCGCTCACAGCCCCGGCAAAGGGGGTCTACGACTCTGCCTGGGCACAGCGTCTGCTGGCCGAACTGCGCAACATCGCCGGCCCGATGGCCGACCTGTCGAAAACCGAACGGGCACTGCGCCGGGGCATGGACGGCGAATATTTTTCATCGCAGCTGTCGAAACTGCGCCGCTCATTGCACAAGCATCTCGACCTCACCACCTGCACCCGGCTGATCGACGACGGCGCCGTCCGTCCGCGCCTTTACCGCATGAACATCGACGCCGACAAGATCGCCATCCAGACCCAAAGTGAGTAACCCATCACACACGGGTCATACAACAAGCGGTTAAACTCGACTCCAGCCAACAAACCGTGCACACCTCATCGCAGCCCCTCACCAGGACTTCCGACATGCTCAAACACCGCTACCAGCTCACCCTCGCCAGTCCGGCCTTTCTCGGCAACGCCGACCAGAAAGGCGTGTGGCGCACCCCGCCGCTGAAGGCGCTCATCCGCGAATGGTGGCGGATCGCGGTGGCGCGCGATGCCGGCTACGACGTCCAGCGCATCAAGACCCACGAAACCACCCTGTTCGGCACCGCCGCCGATCAGGCTGACGGCAACAATCAGAAGAGCAATATCCGGCTGGCGCTGGCGCACTGGCACGAAGGGCAGTGCAAGACCTGGCCCACCGGCGAAAGCCGTGTCACACATCCCGAGGTGAAGGATCGCAACACCGGCAAACTGCGCCCGGTCGGCAGCGAGCTTTACCTTGGCTACGGCCCCCTCGTCTTCCAGCAAGGAACCAGACTCAAGAACGGCGCCGCCCTGCAAGCCGACGAAACGAACACGCTCCGCCTCGCCCTGCCCGACACCGAGCAACCCGACCTGGAGCGAGCCCTCACCCTCGCCCACTGGTTCGGCACCATCGGCGGGCGCAGCCGCAACGGCTGGGGTTCGCTGCTGTGGACGGCAGCGGAAGGCACCCCGGACTTGCCGGCCCTCTCCCGCGCCGCCCTCGAAAACAGCGGCTGCACCCGCGCGCTGCGGGACTGCCTCACGCTCGACTGGCCGCACGCCATCGGCAGCGACGCCAAGGGGATGCTGGTGTGGCGCAGCGGCGAGACGTTCGGTGACTGGCATGCTGCAATGAAATTTCTTGCCCGGACCAAGATCAACTTTCGCCATGACCTTGGATTCGTAGGCGGCCAGCCTCATCGCGAGCCGCAAGGACGGCATCTGTTGGCCTATCCCGTCACCAATCACTCGGTTCGCGACTGGGGTAACAACGCCCGCCTCGCCAACACCCTGCGTTTCAAGCTCCACCGCGAAGGCGATGCCCTGCGCGCGCTCATCTACCACACCCCTTGCAAGCCCACCCTGCCCCACGACAACCTCGGCCTGCGCGGTCTGCTCGACACCTGGCAACAGGTGTACCGCTTCCTCGACGACCAACCCACGCTCGCCCGTCTCGACTGACCCGGACCCCGCCATGACCGACATCACGCAAAACATCTGGCTCGCCAAGCTCGCCGCCTGGACCCACGACCCCGCCGAAAAGGCGCTCGTGCTGCTGCGCGACCCCGCCGGCCACGAAGGCGGCACCGTGCGCGCACTGCAGCGCACCCTCTTCCCCGCCGGCCTGCCGAAAACGTTTGCCGCGCATGTGGAGCGCGCCGACCACTGGGCCAGCGCCGCCGACCGGCCGCAATTTCCGCGCAGCGACAAGGACGGCCGCTACGCCGCGTGGACGCAGGTGCGCTTCGACCAGAACCCGGTGCTCATCCACCCGCTCTCCGGCACCGAATTCGATCTGAAGAAGCTCGACATCGACGCCGCCCACATCAAGGCCGCCTCCACCGCGCACTTCCAGTCCCTGATCGAGCGCGACGCCAGCGGCCAGCCCGACCCGCGCCGCAGCGCGCTCGCCTTCTGGCGCTTCGGCCCCGAGATCGACGCCGACGGGCTGCGCGCGCTGTGGCAGTTGCTGCCCGCCGACACCCGCATTCCGGACCACACCATCTGGACCCACCTCGACCTGTCTGCCGCGTTTGCCTCGTCGTTTGCGGCGGATGAAAACGCCAACCCGGCGCTGCTGTCGATGGCCTTCGGCCCGGTGCAGGACTTCATCGCCCAGGCGCGCACCACCTCCGACCTGTGGGCCGGCTCGCACCTGTTGTCGCGCATCGCATGGGCGGGGCTGAAGGTGATCTGCGAACGCCTCGGCCCGGATGCGGTGATCTTCCCGCAACTGCGCGGCGTGCCGCTGGTGGACCTGTGGCTGCGCGACGAGATGGGCGTCAATGCCGATCATTTCAATCAGTGCGAATGGGCAAAGGAGTCGAATCGCACCGACGCCAACCCGCTGTTCGCCGCCGCGCTGCCCAACAAGCTGGTCGCCATCGTGCCCGCAGGTCAGGCCAAAGAACTGGCCGAAGCGGTCACCCAGGCCGTGCGCGACTTCGTGCGCGACACCGCACAAGGCATGCTCGCCGAACTGCTCAAGGACGCCGGCATCGCCGATACACCCGAGCTGCCCTGCCACGCCCAGCTTGCCGCCCAGCTCGACGGTTTTCCGGAAGTGCATTGGGCCGCCGTGCCCTTCGCCCCGCTGGTGAAGGACGGCGACCCGGCACCGGACGTCGCCGCACTGCGCAGCGCCGGCGAACCCTTCTTCGGCAACGGCGGCTTTCTCGCCAGCCCCACCTGGCAGCGCCTGCAAAAGCCGCTCGATCTCGAAGGCACGCGCTTCTACCGGCCCAACGCCGGCGTGCTCTACCCCGCCCTCTACGAACTGCTCGACCGCGTCGCCGCCAGCGCCAAGAGCGTGCGCGTCGCCCCCCAGCGCCCCAACTGCGGCGAACAGGGCTACCGCTGCGACCTCACCGGCGAGGCCGAATGGCTCACCCACGACCGCAAACACCTGGAGATTCCCAAGGGCAGCCGACCGGCAGACACCCTTTGGCACCGCGCCATCAAGAAGCGCCCCGGCCTCAGCCGCAAGGGCGAACACCTGTCGGCGCTGGCCATGCTCAAGCGCATGTGGCCGCGCTGGTTTGTCGAACAGGAACTGGGCGGGTGCGACATCGACGTGCGCCGCTTCGTGGTGTCCACCCACACGCTGGCGGTATCGACCTCGCTGGGGCGCTGGCTGACCGAAGGTGCCCCCATTTGCAAGGCCGGGCGCGCACTGCTGGTGAAGGCCGACGAAGCCGAACGCGACGGCACGCTCGACTACGCCGCCCTGCCGCGCCGCCTGATGCGCACGTTGATGAAGGGCAAGGACTTCAACGCCGAACAGCGCCGCCTCGCCCGCGCCCTGCCCGCGCTGATGGAAAACGACAGCTCCGACGACCCCGAAGCCCGCAACGAAAGCGCGGACCTCGTCCGCACCCTGTTTGGTGGCAAACCCTGCGACAAGCCCGAAGCCTATTACGCGCTGATCCTGCTCGACGGCGACAAGATGGGCGCGTGGATTTCCGGCACCGACGAAGACAAACTGCTGCCCACCCGCGACACCTTCCATCCGCAGATCCGAGAGCGCATGAAGGCCCACTTCACCCGCCCGGAACATCTGGCCTACCTGGAGGCCAAGCGCGCTGTCTCCCCCAGCCGCCACATGGCCATTTCCAGCGCGCTCAACGGCTTTGCGCTGACGCTGGCGCAAGACATCGTGGAGAACCGCTGCAAGGGCAAGCTGCTGTATGCCGGCGGCGACGACGTGATGGCGCTGGTGGCGGTCGACGACCTGCTCGCCTGCCTCACCCTGCTGCGCGCGGCCTACAGTGGGCTGCCCTTGCATGATCCAGCACAACCCGAAGCCCCCAGTGCGTTGGCCCAGTCCCTGCAGCTTGATCTGACCAATCTGCAGCTTGGCGGCGGCCATGCCCAGCTCAACGGACGTCTGCTGCGCCTGATGGGCGAATACGCCACCGCCAGCGCGGGGGCGGTGATCGCCCACCACACCGCCCCGCTCGGCGCGGTGCTGAGGCGGCTGCGGGAAGCCGAAAAGCGCGCCAAGAACAAGGGCGGGCGCGACGCCTTCGCCATCACCCTGATGAAGCGCGGCGGCGGCGCCACCGAACTGACCCTGCCGTGGCGGCTGGACGAACCCAAAAAGGGAGAAACGCCCACGCTCGACGACTCCCCCATGAACATCCTCGCCAGCCTTACCGCACTCTTTGCCGGCGACGACACCTCGCGCAAGGCCGCTTACGTCACCCAGGGCTGGATGCCGCACCTGCCGGTGCAGATGGAGAAGGCCGCGCTGCATCCGCTGATCGCGCGCAATCTGTCCCATCGCCTCAAGCGTCAGGGCGCGCGGGAACATCTGGCCGACGAATACGGCGACAAGCTTGCCACCCTCGCCCTCCACCCCCGGCTGGTCAATACTGATTCCGCCATCACCCCCGACAAGGTCATCGCCGACGTGCTCGCGGTGGCCGAATTCCTCGCCCGCGAAAGCCGCGCCCACAAGAACTTGCCGACCGCCCAGGAGCACTGACCCATGCCGCACTCGACCGACACCCTGCTCATCGAACCGCTGGACGTGCTCATCCTGCGCGGCAACAAGCTCTTTGCCGACGCCGGCAGCCACGGCGAGGCGCTGATGCCGCCCTGGCCCTCGGTGGCCGCCGGTGCGCTGCGCAGCCGCGTCCTCGCCGATGCAAAAATCGACCCGGCTGCCTTTGCCGCCGGCCGTGCCGACCTTAAGCCGCCGCTGGCCGCCAGCCTTGGCCGCGTCGACGCGCCCGGCACCTTCCGCCTCGCCCACTTCGGCCTCGCCCGCCACACCGGCACCGACGACGCCCCCACGTTCGAACCCCTGCTGCCGCTGCCCGCCGACCTCAGCATCGATCAGGATGGGCGCGCCACCGCGCTGCAGCCCACCGCCCTGCACCCCGCGCTCGCCAACAGCCACCCCTTGCCGCGCACCCCCACCCTGCGCCAGCCCGAAACCGGCAAGCCCAAGGGCGGGCTGTGGCTCACCGCAGCCGGCATCCTTGCGTGGCAGCGCGGCGAAGCGCTCGACAAGGATAAAAACCACTGGCTGCCCGCCTCCGCCCTGTGGACGCTCGATCCCCGGCTGGGCATCGCGCTCGAAGCCGGCACCGCCACCGTCGCGGAAGGCCAGCTCTACACCAGCGAAGCCATCGCCCTCAAACCCGGCGTTGCCTTCGTTGCGCGCGTGCAGGGCGCGGACGGCGTGCTGCCGCAAAAAGGTTTGCTGCGCTTCGGCGGCGACGGTCACGCGGCGCGGGTGCGCCCGGCGCATTGCACGCTGCCGACCGTCGACAGCGCCACGCTGGCGCGCGCCGGGCGCTTCCGCCTGCTCCTCACCAGCCCCGGCATCTTTCCGGAAGGCTGGCGCCTGCCCGGCATGGAAGGCACAGGCGATGGGCGCTGGCACTTCCACGGCGCGTCGGCCCGGCTGGTGTGCGCCGCCGTACCCCGGCTGGAAACCGTCTCCGGCTGGGATGTCGCCCGCCGCCAGCCCAAACCCGCGCTGCGCGCTGCGCCCGCCGGCAGCGTCTACTGGCTGGACGACTTCCAGGGCGACCCCGCCGCGCTCGACGCCCTCCAGCGCAACGGCCTGCCCTGCCCCGACCCCGCCCGCCGCGCCGAAGGGTTCAACGCCTGCCTGCTTGCTCTGTCTACCTGTGATTCAACGCAATAAAGCTTTCGAAATCGAAGAGGACTGAACCCATGCAGCTCTACCGAACCCTGGCCGAAACGGATGCCAACCGACACCTGGAGATCAACTTGCCGGACGACTTTCCTGCAGAACGACTCCAGGTGGAAGTCGTTGTGACTGTCGTTGAGAAAAATCCGGCCCCTGCTGAAAGCCTCGACGAACTGTTTCACTGGCTGGAAACCCAGCCACCCACCAGACGCACACGCGAGCAGATCGAAGCCCAGATCGCCGAGGAACGCAATGCGTGGGGAGACGACGACTGATGCGTGTCTATCCCGATACCTGCATGGTGATTTACGCCGTAGAACAGCATCCTGAGCTGTGGCCACGGCTGCGAGACACCTGGTTGTGCAGTGCGCGGCCCAGCTTTGCGGTCAGTGAGCTGACCCGGCTCGAATGTCGGGTTGGCCCATTGCGTCAAGGCGACAACACCCTGTTGGCTCGCTACGAGCGGTTTTTTTCCACTCCGGGCCTGCTCTGGGTCACCCCCTCGCGTCGGGTCTTCGATCTCGCCACCGAACTACGCGCCCGCCATCGCCTGAAAACACCGGACGCACTCCATCTCGCCGCCGCCATCGCCGCCGGCTGCGAAGAATTCTGGACCAACGACCACCGCCTGGACGCCGCCGCAACCGGTTATCTGCGCCCCGTCACCCTTTGAATCGCATCGAGGAAAACCCATGTTCCAAGCTCACGCCGCCCTCTTCCTGTATGCCACCAGCCCGGTCCACATGGGCGCCGGCCAGGCCTTCGGCCTCATCGACAATCCCATCGCCCGCGAGCGCCATTGCGAGCACCCGGTGTTCCCCGGCTCCGGCCTCAAGGGGGCGATCCGCCACCGCTTCCATGCCATGGACTGGAAAGACAAAGAAACGGGCGACAAGCTGCTCGACCGCCTGTTCGGCCCGGAATCGCAAGCCGGCACCCTGCACGCCGGCGCCGTCAGCCTGGGCGATGCCCAGCTCGTCGCCTTTCCGGTGCGGTCGGTGAAGCAGGGCTATGTGTACGCCACCAGCGCCCACGCGCTCGCCCGCGCCGCGCGCCTGCTCGCCCAGTTGGGCATCAAGGGCATGCCTGCCGTGCCCACGGCGCCGAACACCGGGGCGTGCTGCGTCGCCAACCCCCAACTGCTCAGCAACGACAAGCTGCATCTGGAAGCCTTCGAGTACGGCTACGAGCCAAGTGAGACGGACAAACTCGCTGCCGTGGCGCGCTGGCTGGCCGAAAACGCCCTGCCCGAAGGCGAGGCCCACGCCTATTTCCGCAAAAAATTCGCCGGTGACCTCGTGCTGCTGACCGACGAGGATTTCAACTGGTTCAGCAAGAACGCCACCGTGGTGGAACCGCATGTGCGCATCGACAATGACACAGGCGCAGCCGCGAAAACCGGCCTCTTCTACACCGAGAACCTGCCCCCCGAAACCCTGATGCTGGGCAGCCTGATGGCCAGCCGCGAGCGCAGCGGCAAGGGAGAACTGCAGGCCGAGATGATCCTCAAGCACGTCGCCGACGCAATCAAAGACCAGTTGCTGCAGGTCGGCGGCGACGCCACCACCGGGCGCGGGCTGGTCGCCGCGCGTGTCGTCAACGGCACTGGCTGCCTCTGACCCGGGAGAACCGCGATGAACACGTCTGCACAAAGTAACAAGCCCACCACGACCACGCTGGAGCAAAAACGCGCCCAATACGCCTGGCAATACGCCGAGAGCGGCATCGGCGCATGCAGTGACAAATACCGCAATCTCGCCAAAGCTGCACCGGCCCTGATCATGAACAATGGACTGATGCAAACGCTGGCTTTCTTGAATAGCAAGAATGAACGCCACCACCAAGCGTTGGCCGAACATATCCGCCGCTGGCTCAGCGTCAAGAATGGCGGCCCCGACCGGGATATGGGCTTTGAATATGGCATGAAGACGATGCTCGACTTCACACCAGACCAATACCGCCAGGCCACCGACGAAGCCCTGCTGATCCTGCGCTGGATCCGCCAGTTCGCTGCGGCACTGTGAGGACCCGGCCATGACCTACGCCCTGCCCGACTACCTCACCCGCAACGCGCGCTTCGACGACTGCCCGCCCGGCCATCGCTTCGGCCTGTACTTCGACGGCTGGACGGACAACTTCTCGGTTCCCAAGGATGGCAAGGCAGGGCTCTTCGGCAAGGTGGCCGACAGCCTGCCCGCGCACAGCCGCGCCGCCCTCAAGGCGCTCTGCCAGCGCCAGCACGCGCTGGCGGCCAGCCTCGGCGACCGCGTGTTCACCCACCCCGCCCGCCTCACCGCCCCGCTCGCCACCGGGTTGGGCAACGAACATCCGCTGGAAAACGGCTTCGCCTTCCTCAACCCGCACGGTCTGCCGTATCTGGCCGGCAGCGGGGTGAAGGGCGTGATCCGCCGCGCCGCCGAAGAGCTGGAAAGCGGCGAATGGGGCGACTGCGCGGGCTGGACAAAAGGCGCCATCGACATCCTGTTCGGCCTCGAAACCGAATCCGGCGACACCGAAGCCACCCGCACCCGTGGCGCGCTGATGTTCTGGGACCTCTTCTTCCAGCCCGCCGGGGACAAGGCGCCGCTGCTCGCAGTGGAGATCATGACCCCGCACCACAGCGGCTACCTGCAAGGCAACGGCAGCCCGCACGCCAACGAACAACCCAACCCCATCCCCTTTCTCGCCGTAGCGGCAGGCTGCGAATGCACCCTGCATGTGCAGTGCAACCCGGCGCTGATTCCTGAAGAGGCCGGCACGCTGCGCCACGACTGGTCAACCCTGCTCGCCGCCGCCGTCGAGCACGCCGGCGAATGGCTGGGCTTCGGTGCGAAAAGCGCGGTGGGCTACGGGCGGATCGGCATCGACCCCAAGGCGCAGGCCGAACGGGAGGCCAAGCGCGAAGCTGAAGCCGCGCAGCGCCACAAGCGTGACGCCGAAGAAGCACTCAGCAAGATGCCGCCGGACCAGCAACTGCTGGGGCGGCTGGACGCCCACCTTTCAAGCCTGCCCACCGACCCACGCACAGGAACGCCCATCCTGCAACCGACATCCGGCAAGGACTGGCCGCCGGCGCTGGAACTGATCGACACCCAGGTCGCCACCCTTGCCCCCCTTGCCAAACCGCAGCGCGAGGCCCTCGCCAGCGAAATCAGGAAGCGGCTGAGCCAACGCTTCAAGATCGAAGGCAAGGCTGAAAAGGCGATGAAGGAACGGCTTGCCACCGTGCGGGGAGGGTGAGCGACATGGCCGACATCGTCATCTTCGAAGCCGTCTCCGGCCAGATCGACGTTCGCGTCGAAAAGGACAGCGTGTGGCTGAGCCTTCCCCAACTCGCCGAACTCTTTGGCCGCGACAAATCGGTCATCTCGCGCCACATCCGCAACGTGTTCGCCGAGGCGGAACTGGAGCGCGACGCAAGCGTTGCAAATTTTGCAACGGTTCAGGAGGAGGGCGGCAGATCGGTCCAGCGACACCAGGAGCACTACAACCTCGACGTCATCATCTCTGTCGGCTACCGCGTCAAATCCCGCGAAGGCATCCGCTTCCGCCAGTGGGCCAGCCGCCTCCTCAAGGACTACCTCACCCGTGGCTACGCCCTTGACCTGGCCGGAGACGCCGCATGACCACCTGGTTCATCACCCGCCACCCCGGCGCTGTCGACTGGGCGCGTCGCCAGGGGCTGGCCGTCGACCGCCAGCTGGCCCACCTCGACCCCGCCGTCGTGGCTGCCGGCGACACGGTGATCGGCACCCTGCCGGTGCATCTGGCCGCCTGCGTGTGCGAGCGCGGCGCGCGCTACGTCCACCTCACCCTCGACTTGCCTGCGGACCTGCGCGGCCACGAACTGGACGCGGACGCGCTGGAGCGCTGCAACGCCCGGCTGGAGGGCTACCAGATCACGCCAACCCGGTACCCGGACGCCACATCCGCCGCGCCCGACACGCACAACTGACCCCTTCTCTGCACAGGCACGCCCCATGACCACACTCATCAGCTTTCTCGGCAAAGGCAATTACGACCCCCGGCACGGTTATCGCAACGCCTGCTATGCCTTCGACCGCGACTTTTCCCGCACCGTCCCCTTCTTCGGCATGGCACTGGCCGACTACCTGAAGCCAGACCGGCTGATTCTGGTCGGCACCTCCGGCAGCATGTGGGATGTGTTCTTCGAACGCGAATCCGGCCAGCACGACGAGGCCCTGCTCGAACTCATCGACGCGGTGGAGGGCGACCGGGTGAGCACTGAAATGCTCGCCATGCACGCTGCACGCCTGTCCGAACGGCTTGGCCATGCTGTCGACTGTGTGCTCATCGACTATGCCCGCGACGCCGACGGGCAGGCCCGCCTGCTGGGGCAACTGGCCGCCCACCTGCACCCCGGCGAACAGGTGGCGATGGACGTCACCCACTCTTTCCGTCACCTGCCCATGCTGGCGCTGGTGGCGGCACGCTTTCTCGAAAAGGTGCGGGGCATCACGGTCGATGACATCTACTACGGTGCCTATGACATGAAAGATGCCGCAAGCGGCGCGGTGCCGGTCGTGCGACTGAAGGGCATGCTGGCCATGCTCGACTGGGTGGATGCCCTGTCGAGTTACGACAAGGACGGCGACTACGCGGCCTTTGCTCCGCTGTTCGAAGCGGCCGGTCGTAAGGACGCCGGCCAGTTGCTGCGTCAGGCCGCCTTTCTGGAGCGCACCAACCAGGTCGGCCAGGCACGCAATCCCCTGCGCAAGTTCCGCGAACACAGCCCCAGCAGCGAATCGGCGATGTTTGCCCTGTTCCACGATGCGCTGGACGAGCGCACCCGCTGGGTGGATCAGCAGACCTACACCGAACGTCAGGAAACCCTGGCCGAACAGCATCTTGCGCGTGGCGACTACCTTCGTGCGGCCACTCTGGGCTTCGAATCCATCGTGTCGCGACTGGTGCAACTGCGCGGCGGGCTGGACCCCATGAATTACGAACATCGCCGCGAGGTCAAGGAAGCGCTCGATGGCGAAATCCGCGCCGCCGGTCGCGCCAGGGCGCTGACCCCCGCCCAGACAGCTTACCGCGACCTGCGCGAACTGCGCAACGCCCTGGCGCATGGCAGCCGCTCCAGCTTTGCCGAAATCCAGCAGGTCACCGCCTCGCAAGAGCGTCTGCATGCCTTTCTGGCGGACAACCTGAAACGGGTACGCAACCTTTGAAACATGGGAGCCACCCGATGACGCTTGCCCCGATGAGCTCAGCCCCAATGGCTTCAGCGCTGCTCGCCCGCTACCGCTTCACCTTCCGCATGCACACCGCGCTGCATCTGCCCGAGTATGCCGGTTCGCTGCTGCGCGGGCAGTTCGGGGCGGCGCTGCGACAGGTCAGCTGCATGACCCGCCAAAGCAGTTGCGAGGGCTGTCCTTTGCGGGGCACCTGCCCCTATGCCAGCCTGTTCGAAGCCCCTGCCCCGGCGGCGCATGCGTTGCAGCAGTTCAGCCACATCCCCAACCCCTACGTGATCGAGCCGCCCGAGCCCGACGCCCGTCGGGTCGAAGCCGGAGACACGTTCAGCTTCGCCGTGGTGCTGATCGGGCAGGCCACCGCACAACTTCCATTGGTGAGCTTCGCCCTGCAGCAGGCGCTGGAGAAGGGGCTTGGACGAACGCGCGCAAGCGGCACGCTGGAAAGCATCGAATGGCAACAGGCAACGTCCACCGGAACGCACCCGGTCTGCATATGGCGCAAAGGGGAAAGCGCCATCGCCGGGCATGCCCCGCATGTACACCTGCCGGAACCGGACGCACACACCACGCGGCAACTGACCCTGCACATGCGAACGCCGATGCGCCTGCAGCAACAGGGCACGCCCCTGCGCCCCGCCGCGCTGAAGCCGCGCAAGCTGATGGCCGACCTGCTGCGACGCATCACCCTGCTGAACGACTTTCACGGACTGCAGGCCGGCCACGCCGGACAGCAACCCGATGTGCATGCTCTGGTCGAGCACGCTCACGCCCTTGCCCATTACCGCAACCTGCACTGGCACGACTGGTCGCGCTACTCCAGCCGCCAGCAGCGGGAAATGACCTTGGGCGGTGTGCTCGGCGACTGGACGCTGGAGGGCGATATCGGCCCATTGCTACCTTGGCTGCAGCTTGGCCAGTGGCTGCATGTCGGCAAAAACGCCACCATGGGGCTGGGTCACTACACCCTCACCTATTCCTGAATCAATTTTCATGCACAACATCGCAAGCTTGCGAAACCGGACAGAATGAGTGCGTCATGAAAAACTGTTTTCTCATTCAACACACGAGGAAACATGCACATGAACACACGTCCCGCACTCACCGCCCTGGCGCTGGTCACGCTGACCCTGTCCTCGGGCTGCGCCTCCATCGTCACCGGCCACAACCAGAGCCTGAGCGTGCAGACCATGGCCGACGGCAAATCGGTCAGCGGTGCCCAATGCAAGCTGGAAAACGACAAGGGCGCCTGGTACGCCACCTCGCCGGGGACCGTCACCGTACGCCGTTCGTATGCCGACCTGAATGTGCGCTGCGAAAAGGACGACCACGAACCGGGCATCGTCACGGCCGCATCCGCCACCAAGGGGATGGCCTTCGGCAACATCCTGTTCGGGGGCTTCATCGGTGCGGCCGTCGATGCCGGTTCCGGCGCTGCCTATGACTACCCGAGCATCATTAGCGTGGAACTCGGGCAACGCCGCCATCTGGACAACAGGCTGCAGACGCAACCCGATGCGACCGACGGGGCCGACGGGGCCGACGGGACGGGCGATGCCGTCCGGCAGGAACAGTCCGGCCCACTTCCCCCGGAAACCCTGACTCCCGGCACCGTGCCCAGCGATACCGCGTCCTGACGCACCGTTCCGTCAGACTTGCTCATTCCTGCCTAAACAGGAACAAAGCTGACTTCCTGCTTCACCGAGGCCGGTTTCACCGCGCTCTTGCGAGCGCGGCCAGCGCCTTCCTCTCCACAGGCTGAAACCGTGGAACTCACGGCCATATTCTTCAGATTGATCGCAGCATTCACGTCACGATCATGGCGCACGCCACACACCGGGCACGCCCACTCGCGTACGGACAAGGGCAGCGTTTCAAGCGCATGTCCGCACGCCGAACACATCTTGCTGCTGGCAAACCACCGA
>Ga0172382_10008922_pt1 | contig 13815 bp, 11 predicted proteins | sample Leawel138RmetaG_FD_122245 | JGI IMG/M metagenome (GOLD analysis project Ga0172382, IMG submission 122245) | Leachate microbial communities from a municipal landfill in Southern Ontario, Canada - Leachate well 138R metaG | ecosystem: Engineered > Solid waste > Landfill > Unclassified | place...
CGGCTGAAGCCAACTGCTCGAGAATCACATCTTCAACTTCTAAGTCACAGCGGCGCACACACTTTTCAATATTCTGTGAGGCATTAATCGCACAGGTGACCACATGTACACGCGCTTCTAGACGCACACCTGACATGCCTAACGGCTCACGAATACCTTCTTGATTATCAATGACATAGTCCTGCGCCAAAGTATGCAAAACTTTTTGATCAGCAGGTATCGCTACTGCTTGCGCAGCATCCAAGACACGCTCTAAATCAGCACGGCTAACTTCGCGCTCACGGATCGCAACAATGCCATCCGAGTTTTGACTGCGAATATGACTACCCGCAATACCAACAAATACCGAGTGGACATGGCAAGCCGCCATTTTCTGGGCTTCTTCAATGGCATGCTGTAACGATTGCACCGTTGACTCAATATTAATCACTACGCCTTTTTTTAAGCCGCGTGTGGGGTGCGTGCCGATGCCGACAATATTCAACTCACCTTCAGGAGTGACTTCGGCGATCAGCGCCACAACCTTGGAGGTACCTATATCAAGACCAACAATCATGTTGTGGTTATTTTCAAGTGCCATTAATTTTCTCTCCTTCACTGTGCCACCACTGCTGTAGTTTCAGCTTCTGTCGGGGCGCGCCAAGCCACGGCCAAACCATTGGCATAGCGCAAATCAACCCGTTCAATTTTATCAATCTGCCCTTGCAATTCTTTCTCATGAACTACAGCAAAACGACGCATTTTTTCTATTAAATGATCACGTCCAAACAGCAATTGCAGGCCTGTTTGCGTGGTCACGAACCAGCTGCCACGCTCGCGCATTTCCAGCTGTTTAATCGAATATCCCAAAGGTCGCAGCGCTTGGCTAAACGTTAAATATTGCTGCATGACACGACCTTGTGTATCTTTAGGCCCCGAAAGTTGCGGTAAGTGCCGATAAGCCTCCACATCTAACGCAGTAAACAAATAACCTTGAGTACTCAGTAAGGCATTCTGCCCCCAACGCGCGACCGGCAACTGCTCTTGAATAATCACCTGCAGCTGATCGGGCCAAATCCGACTCACTTCAGCGCTGACCACCCAAGGCAGCTCTTCCAAGGCACGGCGTACGGCCTCAATGTCTACCGAAAAAAACAGACCATCGCCATACGGCATTAGCTGCTGCTCTAGCACCTGTTGTTTTGCCGTACTCAACTCAGTTAGCACACGAATTTTTGAAATCGGCGGATTAACATAAGGCTGTAAAAACGTCTTACAACGCTCAAAGTTCAGCAACAGCGCAACCACTAAAACGCTCAAGACAAGAAGATTGATCATTGTCCAGTTCGGTTTTGGCCACTGCCGTGGAGTTTTCTGCACAGCAGCACGACTCGCCCCACGCGCAGGCGCTTGTCGCGTTGCACCCCGTCGAGGTGCTGTCTTAGCCGGTCGCTGTGCACTGTTCAAAATATTAACCTCGCGCCTGCAAAGTGCCGGCTAGAATGCTCAACACTAAAGCAGTAAAATCTAAGCCCGCAGCTCGCGCCGCCATGGGTACCAAGCTGTGGTCAGTCATGCCTGGCACGGTATTAACTTCTAAGAGCCAAAAATCACCTTGCGCATCCTGCATCACATCGGCACGACCCCAACCGGTGACACCAAGCGTCTGACAAGCTCGCGCAGTTAACTCACGCAGCTCTGCTTCTTTTTCAGCGTCTAAACCACAAGGAATCTGGTACTGGGTATCGGTCGATAAATACTTGGCGTCATAATCGTAAAAAGCGTGACTGGTACCTAAGCGAATCGGCGGCAGTACCTCACCATTGAGCATCGCGATAGTAAATTCCGGGCCTGAAATCCACTGTTCAACCAGCACCTGCGGATCAAACTGACGCGCTTCTTGCCAAGCCGCTAACAAGGCTGGTAAATCATCAACTTTGGCCATGCCAATACTGGAGCCTTCGTTGGCAGGCTTAACAATCAACGGAAAGCCCAGCTCTGCAGCAGCCTGATGGCAATCCTCGGCGCTGACCAATGCAGCATGGCGTGGTGTTGGTAAACCGACACTGTGCCAAATTTGCTTAGTGCGCAGCTTGTCCATCGCCAATGCCGAAGCCAGCACGCCACTGCCCGTGTAAGGAATGCCAGCACACTCGAGTAAGCCTTGTACGGTACCGTCTTCACCACCACGACCATGCAGAACAATAAAAGCACGATCAATCGGCTGTTCAGATAAGCGCGTCAGTACGTCAGCCCCGACATCAATCGCGAAGGCGTCGACACCCGCCTGCTGCAACGCGGCTAAGACTGCTGCGCCTGATTTAAGCGATACTTCGCGCTCCGCACTACGTCCACCATAGAGCACGGCAACACGACCGAATGCTTGTACATTAACGGGCTGAGTCATGCCTGCTGCTCCTGAAGACTAACGGTAAATAACGGATGCTTAAGCAAGCCGGGGGCAATCCCACCGACATCACCTGCGCCTTGGCACAGTAAAATATCGCCAGGTTGTAATAAAGGCTTGAGCAACGGCGCAAGATCAGCACCTCGCTCGACATACAAAGGGTCTAAACGACCGCGCTGCCTAATGCTATGGCACAGTTGACGACTTCCCGCGCCAGGAATTGGCTCTTCACCAGCGGGATAGACCTCAAGCAGTAACAACACATTGGTATCACTTAACACTTGCACAAAGTCTTCGTATAAATCGCGAGTACGGGTATAACGATGCGGCTGGTACACCATGACTAAACGGCGATTGGGCCAGCCATCATGCACCGCTTTAATCACTGCAGCGACTTCACTCGGGTGATGACCATAATCATCCACCAACATCACACTACCGCCTTCGACCGGCAACTCACCGTACATTTGAAAACGTCGACCGACGCCTTCAAAACCTGATAAACCGGCAATAATTGCCGAATCAGCAATGCCCTCATCAGTGGCAATGGCAATGGTAGCCAAAGCATTCAGGACGTTATGTTTACCCGGCATATTCACCGATACCGGCAACGGCTCACGGCCCTTACGCAAGACGGTAAACGAGGTGCGCATGCCCTCTTGTGAGACATCAATCGCGCGTAAATCAGCATCATCAGAAAAGCCGTAGGTCAGCATCGGACGCTTGACTTGTTTGATAATATCGCGCACGGAGGGATCATCAACACAGAGCACAGCTAAACCATAAAACGGCAAGTTGTGTAAGAAATCGACAAAGGTCTTTTTCAGCTTATTAAAGTCGCCACCATAGGTACTCATATGGTCAGCATCAATATTGGTTACAACCGAAACCATCGGCTGTAAATGCAAAAAGCTGGCATCACTTTCATCTGCTTCAGCAATTAGATAGCAACCACCACCCAACTGAGCATTACTGCCAGCAGCATTTAAACGTCCACCAATTACAAACGTCGGGTCCAAGCCCGCCGCCGCAAACACTGACGCAAGCAAACTGGTCGTTGTGGTTTTGCCATGCGTACCAGCGACAGCAATACCATGACGGTAGCGCATCAACTCAGCCAGCATTTCCGCACGTGGCACCACTGGAATACGACGTTCTAAACCACGCGCCACTTCAGGGTTGCTCGGATTAATCGCACTGGAGACCACCACCACATCAGCGTGTTCAACGTTTTCCGCGTGGTGACCAAACACCACATGTACACCGAGACTTTGCAAACGCTCAGTCACTGCTGAAGGTTTCAAGTCTGAGCCAGACACTTCATAGCCCAGGTTGCGCAATACTTCAGCGATACCACACATGCCGGTGCCGCCAATCCCAATAAAATGGATACGACGAATACGGCGCATACGTCGCATTTCAGCGGATGTCGGCTGTAATAAATCAACCACGGGCCACCTCCAAACACGCAGCAACAACACGTTGCGTAGCATCGGGCTGCGCCAATAATCGCGCGTGTTCACCCATGGTTTTAATCCGTTGCTTGTTCATCAATACCTCAGTTAACTGTGCAGCTAAACGATCTGCATCAGTAGCATGTTGTGGCAGCAGAACGGCAGCGCCCTGCTCAGCCAAAAATTCTGCATTGCGTGTCTGGTGATCATCAATCGCATGCGGCAGTGGCACTAAAAACGACGCCAATCCTGCTGCAGCCAACTCACTCACGGTTAATGCACCCGCCCGACAAATCACTAAATCAGCCCACGCATACGCTTGGGCCATATCGCTAATAAAAGGTTGTACTTGCGCCTCTACAGCCACCGTCTGATAACGCTCACGAGTGACTTGATCATTCTCGCGCCCAGCCTGATGGGTGACTTGCGGGCGCAACTCTTGAGGGATTTTTGCTAAAGCGGCCGACACCAGTTTATTCAACGGCTCGGCACCTAAGCTGCCACCCAGTACTAATAAATGCACCGGACGCAGCGCTAAATCCTGTCGTTCTGTGACTAAAAACAATTCTTGGCGCACTGGATTACCGGTGGTAATGCAATGTTTAGCTGTCTTAAAGGTGTTGGGAAAGGCTTCACAAATACGAGTCGCAAAGGTTGCTAAAGCTCGATTAGCCGTTCCCGCCACAGCATTTTGCTCATGGATCACCAAAGGAACCGATGACAGCTTGGCAGCCAAGCCACCAGGACCCGTCACATAACCGCCGAAACCCAAGACACAAACAGGTTGTAGCTCACGCATCAAACGCTTGGCCTGCCATAAAGCCGCCAGTAGTTTAAAAGGCGCAGTCAATAGCGAACTCAAACCTTTGCCACGCAAGCCTGTGACCTTTAGCGTATGCAAAGGAAAACCTGCGGCGGGCACCAACTCATTTTCGATACCGCGCCCCGCTCCTAACCAATGCACTTGATAGCCGCGGGCTTTAAATTCTTCGGCACACGCCAAGGCTGGAAACACATGACCACCGGTGCCTGCCGCCATAATCAAAATATTAGCGCGCATCACGCACCTCCTTCGCCATGGCAGATATTTGTGCCTTACTCATGGAGTTGGCTGAGAGTAATTGGGTACGACGCTCCCACTCAATACGCAATAAAATTGCCAGACTGATACAGCAGACCACTAATGAGCTCCCGCCATAACTGATAAAAGGCAGTGTCAAACCTTTGGTAGGTAACAGACCGACATTCACGCCAAGGTTAATAATGACCTGTCCAATCCACAGCAAAGCCAAGCCATAGGCAACATAGGCCGAATAATATTGTTTCGCCTGCTCCGCCCAGACCCCGATAAACAGCGCGCGCACACTGACAAACACAAATAAAGCGAGCGTGGTCAAGGCGCCCAACATGCCGAGCTCTTCAGCCAGCACCGAAAATACAAAGTCGGTGTGTGCTTCAGGAAGAAAAAACTGTTTCTGAATACTGTTACCTAAGCCTAAGCCAAACCATTCGCCACGACCAAAAGCAATCAACGCTTGAGTCAATTGATAACCGGAGCCGTACTGGTCCTCCCAAGGATTAGTAAAGCTGGTCAAACGGGCCATCCGATAACTTTCAAAACGGACCACATAGACCAGTCCAGCGAGGAGGATACCTAGCAATGGCAATGACAATAACAAGCGCACACCGCCCAGATAGAGCATCACAATCACGCTGCCCAGCATCACCACCATGGCACCAAAGTCCGGTTCGAAATAAATCAACACGGCCATGGCAGCAGCCAGTAGCAAAGGCTTTAGCAAACCACGCAACCGTTGTTTGACCTCAGTCTTGCGGCGCACAAGAAAGCCAGCAATAAAAATCACCATAAACAGCTTGGCCAGTTCGGTCGGTTGGATATTAAAAATCCCCACTCCGATCCAGCGTTTTGAGCCATTTACTTCACGACCAATGCCTGGAATCAGCACCAGAGTCAGCACCACAAAGGCCACGACCAGCAGCCAGCCACTGTAACGTTGCCAAACAGACATCGGCACAAACAAAGTGACGCCTCCGGCAATTAAGGCGATCGTGATATAAATCATATGCCGGATAAAGTAGTAAAAGGTGTTACCGGTATTGGTATCCGCCACCGCTGATGACGCAGAAGCAATCATCACCAGGCCGATCCCCATCAATAATGCGCAAGCAGTCAGCAAGGGAAAATCAATATCGACTTGGTTGTTATGCCGCCAAGGGGACGGTAGCGCTAGCGCATCACGTATGCTCATAGCAATCTCCCTACCGCTTGGGCGAATAGATCTCCACGCTGTTCAAAATTCTTGAACATATCCAAACTGGCACAGGCTGGAGCTAATAACACGCTATCGCCCTCATGCGCACGTTTTGCTGCGGCTAATACCGCCTCCTCAAGACTGGTTACATGCTCAATAGCAACTGCACCGCCTAAAGCCTGAACAATACGTTCAGCATCACGCCCTAAGACAATCACCGCGCGACAATACTGCGTAACAGGCGCTTTGAGGCTAGAAAAATCAGCACCCTTACCATCGCCACCGGCAATCAAAATCAACTTGCCGGCGCTGCCTGCACCTAAACCTTCAATTGCAGCTAAGGCAGCACCAACATTGGTGGCTTTGGAATCGTTATACCAATCCACACCATGGACATTGCGCAACCACTGGCAGCGATGCTCAAGCCCTGGAAATTCTTGCAATGCCGAGAGCATGGCAGCCATGGGTAGGTTGATTGCAGTACCGATGGCTAAGGCTGATAACGCATTAGCATAGTTATGGCTGCCGCGAATTTTTAACGCATTGACGGCTAACAATTGCTGGTCGCCATAGGCTAAATAGGTGGCACCGGCTTGTTCAAGCAAACCAAACTCGCCTGCAACTGGAGCCGACAAACCAAAACTAATGGCTGAACTCTGCGCCTGCTGCGGCTGTGAAGGGCGATCATCACGATTGATCACCAGCGTTTGCGCATTTTCAAAGATGCGCTGCTTGGCGGCAATATAGCCGTCCACATCAACGTAGCGATCCATATGGTCTTCGCTGATGTTCAAGCACACCGCAACCCGTGCCTGTAGATGTGAGGTAGTTTCCAGTTGGAAGCTCGACAGTTCCATCACATACACATCAACCGCATCATCCAATAAATCTAACGCTGGCACGCCTAAATTACCGCCGACGGCGACCTTTAAGCCTGCTGCGGCACACATTTGCCCGACCAAAGTGGTCACCGTGCTTTTCGCGTTAGAGCCGGTAATCGCCACAATGGGTGCACGCGCATGCTGCGCGAATACATCAATATCGCCGGAAATGGTCACACCATTGGCAATCGCCGCTTGAATTGCAGGGGTGCTCAGCGCAAGACCTGGGCTGACATACAGCACTTGAGCCGCGCTTAATAACTCGGCAGACAATGCCCCACAATGCACAGTAATCTGTGGATAATCACGTTGTAGCCTGTTTAATTCAGGTGGATTTTCACGGCTATCAGCCACGGCAAAAGTCTGCCCGTGGCGCGCTAAAAAACGCACCAGTGACAGGCCACTTTTACCCAGGCCAACCACGACCTGTGTTTGCTGATCAATGCTCTGCACGTTATCTACCTCAGTTTCAAGGTGGCAAGTCCCACCAGAACCAACACGACAGTAATAATCCAAAACCGCACAATCACGCGCGGTTCTGGCCAACCTTTTAATTCAAAATGGTGATGAATGGGGGCCATGCGAAACACTCGTTTACCGGTTAACTTAAAGGAGGCCACTTGAATCACCACCGATAAGGTTTCCACGACAAACACACCGCCCATAATGAACAGAACAATTTCTTGGCGCACAATCACCGCTACAGTGCCGAGTGCAGCACCTAAAGCTAAAGCGCCGACATCACCCATAAACACTTGTGCTGGGTAGGTGTTAAACCATAAGAAGCCTAGACCTGCGCCCACCAAGGCACCGCAGAAAATAATCAGCTCACCGACGCCCGGCACATAAGGGATAAACAAATACTGTGCGAAGCTGACGTGCCCAGAGACATAAGCAAAGATACCCAGCGCACCACCGACCAACACCGTGGGCAAAATCGCTAAGCCATCAAGGCCATCGGTCAGGTTCACGGCATTACTGGTACCGACGATCACTAAGTAAGTCAGCAGCACAAAACCTGCGCCAAGCGGAATACTGATGTCCTTTAAAAACGGCACAATCAGCGCGGTTTCAGCAGGTGTTTGCGCGGTAAAATAGAGCACCAAGGCTGCTGCTAAACCAAACACAGACTGCCAGAAATACTTCCAACGTCCCGGTAAGCCGCGCGAGTTTTTCTCCACCACTTTGCGATAATCATCCACCCAACCAATTGCACCAAAGAGGATGGTGATCAGCAATACAATCCACACATAGCGGTTGCTTAGATCGGCCCAAAGCAAAGTACTGATAGTAATAGAGGCGATGATTAAGGCACCACCCATCGTTGGGGTGCCGGATTTAGACAGGTGCGACTGCGGCCCATCGGTGCGCACCGACTGACCAATCTGTAAGTTACGTAGCAGGCGAATCATTTTTGGGCCGAGCCATAACGACATCCCCAAGGCAGTCAGCACGCCAAAAACCCCGCGCAGAGTCAGGTACTGAAAGACTGCAAAGCCTTTGTAGTACTGCTGTAAGTACTCCGCCAATAAAAGCAACATCAGAGTGCATCCCCTAAACGTGTGCGCAGCGCATTAACAACGTTTTCCATTGCCGCACTGCGTGAACCTTTAATTAAAAGTGTTGCTGGCCCACTAACTTGTGTGAGTAGCGCTTCGATCAGACTACTTTGCTCGAGAAAGTGCCCTGAAATACCACAATATTGTGCAATGGCATGCTGCATCAGCGGACCTGTTGCAAAAACCGCATCCACTTTACCCTTGGCATAAGTACCAATCTGTGCGTGTTCTTGCTCGGCCCATTCACCCAACTCACCCATATCGCCCAACACCAATACGCGCTGGCCAGGCATGTTCTGTAGGACATCAATAGCCGCTCGAATTGAGGCAGGGTTGGCGTTATAACTGTCGTCAATCAACTGCACATGGTTGGCACATTCATAGACCACACTGCGCCCTGAAATAGCGTTCATGTTCTCAAGGCCTTGCTTAATGGCCGGCAATGGCAAACCTAACGCCTGTGCTGCGGCAACTGCGGCCAGGGCATTACTGACATTATGTAAACCCAATACCGCTAACTGGATAAAGCACTCACCGGCAACGCCGTGCAGGTTAAAGCCCATACGACCTTGCGCATTACTGACAATACCGCTGGCGTAGACATCAGCCGCCGAGTTATTGGTGGAAAAGCTTAAGACTTGGCAAACGCTGTTACGCGCTCGCCACTGTGCAAAAGCAGGATCATCAAGGTTCAGCACGGCAGTATTTTCAGCACTTAGACCATCAAGAATCTCGCCTTTCGCTAAAATAATATGCTCAGGACCTCCAAACTCACCGGCGTGCGCCATCCCAGCATTACTGATCACGGCCACCATGGGCTGTACTAAGGCCGCGGTATAAGCAATCTCACCGGCATGCGAAGCACCCAACTCAACCACTGCGGCGCGGTGCTGTTGATTAAGCTCAAGCAAGGTAAAAGGCACGCCCAGCTCATTATTTAAATTACCACGCGTGGCCAACACCGCCGTTTCACCTAATTCACAACGACAGATGCTGGCCAGCATTTCTTTAACCGTGGTCTTGCCACTAGAGCCAGTGACTGCAACGGTTTGACCGCTAAACTGCTGACGGTTGATTAAGGCTATTTGCCCTAAAGCAAGACGCGTATCAGCCACACAGAGCTGGGTGATATTGACGTCAGGCTGAAACTCTTCAACCACTGCCGCCACCGCTCCACGCTTAGCCACATCGGCTAAGTACAGATGCCCATCAAAAAACTCACCGCGCAAAGCCACAAATAATTGTCCACGGCTGACCTTGCGGCTGTCAGTACTGAGTGCATGAAACTCAAGATCAGCACCCTGCAAGGTAGCCTCAAGTGGTTCGAGCAATTGACTTAACTGCAAAGGCTTAAACATCGCTCACCTGCCATGCAGCTAAAGCTTGCTCTGCTTGTTCAATATCTGAAAAATGCTGACGCAATTGATTAATTTCTTGGTAATCCTCGTGACCTTTACCGGCCAAAACGATCACATCATGGCAACTGGATTGAGCAATCAGCTGAGCAATTGCCGCACCACGCTCATTAACCTCAGTCACCGCAGCCGCCGCACTGAAACCCTTTAAAATGTCAGCGCGAATGCTGGCAGGATCTTCACCACGCGGATTGTCATCCGTCACCACGGCGGCATCGGCTAAGCGTTCAACCACTTCAGCCATCAAAGGACGCTTACCCCTATCGCGCTCACCACCGCAGCCAAATAAGCACAGCAAGCGCCCGTTAGCTGACACATGCGGCCGCAATGCCGTCAGCACTTGCTCTAAGGCATCGGGAGTGTGAGCATAATCAACCACCACCAGAGGTTGCTGTTGCCCACCTAAGACTTGCATGCGCCCTGCTGGACCTTGCAGCTTTGGTAGCACCGTCAGCACTTGTTCAAGGGAATAACCTAAACCCAATAACGCACCAATCACGGCCAATAAGTTACTTAAATTAAAACGGCCTATTAAAGTACTCGATAGGTTGCCTTCACCTTGCGCAGTCACCACTTCGGCTTGCATACCCGAAGCACTAAAGCGGATATTACGACAATAAATGCTCGCTCTAGTGTCAGTTAAACTGTAGGTAATTAAACGTGCAGACGAGGATTGCTCAGCCAGTTCGCGACCAAAAGTATCGTCTAGGTTCAGTACGGTAGCGCGTAGCCCAGGCCAACTAAATAAGCTCGCTTTAGCGTCTGCGTAAGCCTGCATGGAACCATGATAATCAAGATGATCACGGGTCAAGTTGGTCAACACTGCAACAGCCACACTCACCGCACTGATGCGATGCTGCGTTAAGCCATGTGAGGAGACCTCCATCGCAACGACTTTAGCGCCGGCATTTTTCAAATCGGCCAGCGTTGCTTGTACCGTCAAAGGGTCAGGCGTGGTGTAGTGGCCAAGGGTCAAGTGACCATAAAAACCACTGCCTAAAGTACCAATCAAACCACAGTGCTGACCCAGCAGATCGGATGCTTGCGCCAGTAACTGAGTCACACTGGTTTTACCGTTAGTACCGGTCACTGCAACCACTCGCATGGCGCGACTGGGTTCACCATAAAAACGTCCAGCGATTTCAGACAACTGTGCTTGCAAGTCGTGCACAGGCAGCAATAAAGCCTCACTGTCTTGCATCGCTAACGCATCACGCGCTTCGTAAACAACGGCGGAGGCGCCGCGTGCAATAGCATCACCAATATAATCACGGCCATCCTGCTGGATACCGTCTACCGCTAAAAATAAATCACCTGGACGCACCTTACGGCTATCCAGAGTCAGCTCACGAATTAATGTAGAGCTGGGTGCTTGCGCAAATAATTGATTCAGGGGCATTGCCATTAGCCGCGCCCTCCTTGTGCAGAGCCAACTGCAACGCTTGGCGTTGCAGTTGGTAAGTTATCTGGACGCACATTGAGCATGCGCAACGCTCCGGCCATCACCCGTCCAAAGACTGGGGCAGCGACCAAACCACCGTAGTAACCGCCTTTACTGGGCTCATCAATCACCACCACAGCGGCAACACGTGGGTTATCGACAGGCCCAACACCGGCAAACAATGAACGATACGAACTTTTAGTGTAACCACCGCCGGTTGCTAATTTCTTAGCCGTACCACTTTTACCCGCGACGTGGTAACCCGGCACCTGTGCTCGCGCACCGCCGCCGCCAGCCTCTTCAACGACAGCACGCAGCATGCCCATCACCGAGTTGGAAATATCCGCATCAATCACTTGTGCACCGTCATCGGCTTTACGGTCTTGGCGGATCAACGAAAGAGGCATATTACGGCCATGATTACCCAACACCGCATAGGCATGCGCCAGCTGTACTGCAGTCACAGATAAGCCGTAGCCATAGGCTAAAGTAGCTGTTTCAGCCTGTCCCCATTTGCGGTGCATAGGCAAGTTACCCACCCGCTCACCGGGAAAACTGAGGCCTGTATCGGCACCAAAACCAACACTTTGCATCACGTTATAGACTGGCTGCGCGCCAATATCTAAAGCAATTTTACTGATCGCCACGTTACTGGATTTTTTCAAGACACCGGTTAAGTCCAATAGCCCGCCGCGCGACACATCACGAATGGTGTAGCGTCCTATTCTCAACTGGCCATTACCGGTATCGACTGTCGACTCTGGCGTCCAACGCCCAGTACCTAACGCCGCAGCAATTGAAAATGGTTTAACCGTTGAGCCCGGCTCAAACACATCAACCATGGCGCGATTACGCATTGCTTGTGGGTTTAAATGTCGGCGATTATTCGGGTTATAGGTTGGGTGATTGACCATTGCCAAAATCTCACCGCTGCGCACATCAATCATCACTAAGGAGCCGGCCTTAGCCTCAAACTCGAGCAAGGCCTTACGCAATTCACGGTGGGCTAAATACTGCAGACGCAAATCAATGGATAATGCTAATTGCTTGCCTGGCTTAGCATTTTCCTTAACCTGCACATCACGAATCAAATCGCCTTTGCGGTCTTTGATAACCTGTCGTTTACCGGGTACACCAGTGAGCCAATCATTGAACGCAAGCTCAATACCTTCCTGACCGTGTTCATCAATATCAGTAAAGCCAACCAAGTGCGCAGTCACTTCACCAGCCGGATAAAAACGACGAAACTCTTCCTTAGCGTAAACACCCGTTACTTTAAGATCGAGTACGCTTTGCCCATTTTCAGGGGTCAAACCACGCTCCAAATACATAAACTCACGGGTAGCATTACTCTCGATACGTTTAGCCAGTACCGCCGGTTGCACCTTAAGCGCTGCGGCGAGTTCACTCCAACGACTCTTAGCTGTCAGCAATTCTTTAGGGTTGGCCCACAACGTCAGCACCGGGGTGCTCACAGCCAAGGGTTCACCGTTACGATCGGTAATCACACCACGATGCGCAGGTATAGGAATATGACGCATCGCTCGTGCATCACCCTGCATCGCTAAAAACTCATGGCTAAAAATATGTAAATAAACAATGCGCACCGCAATAGCAGTGGCTAGCACCGAGAGTAAAACCAGAATAATAATAAAACGATTCGGGTGTTCAACGCCTTGCAATCGTTTCATGGGGTCACCATCCTTATCGCCGCTGGCTCAGGAATATGCATGCCCAATTGCTGCACTGCTAAGGTTTCAATGCGGTTATGCGCGGTCCAAGTACTCTGTTCTAAAATAAAGCGTCCCCACTCAGCTTGTACTCGATCGCGAATTTGCGTGACCTCAAACAGCTCATTTAAATACTTGCGGCTGTTATGCGATGCATAAGAAACCGCGACTGCTGAAACTAAATTAGCAACAAACAAAAACAGCAAAATACCGCTAAGACGCGGTAATGGTTTTGCATAGATTCTGCTCACCGTAGCTTCTCCGCCACACGCATCACGGCACTGCGGGCTCGCGGGTTGACTTTAAGTTCGGCGGGGCTGGCGTATTGCGGCTTGCCAAGTAATTTGACAATAGGATCGAATTTTTCCGGAATAATCGGTAAATGACGTGGTAATTGATCGGCTTCACCCTTGGCTAGACGGCGCATAAATTGTTTAACAATACGATCTTCTAGTGAGTGAAAACTAATCACCACCAAGCGCCCGCCAACTTTTAATGACGCCAAAGCGGCCTCTAAGCCTTTTTCTAAGTCAGACAGTTCATTATTCAAATGAATGCGCATGCCTTGAAAAGCACGTGTGGCAGGATTTTTACCTTTTTCCCAAGCAGGGTTCGCTTCAGTCAGTACAGCGGCCAAGTCACCGGTTCGAGTAAAAGGCTGCAGCGCACGTCGGGC
>Ga0172382_10008923_pt1 | contig 13814 bp, 16 predicted proteins | sample Leawel138RmetaG_FD_122245 | JGI IMG/M metagenome (GOLD analysis project Ga0172382, IMG submission 122245) | Leachate microbial communities from a municipal landfill in Southern Ontario, Canada - Leachate well 138R metaG | ecosystem: Engineered > Solid waste > Landfill > Unclassified | place...
TAATGCAATTTCTTCTGCTTTTGACGTTGAATGCAGCGCAGTTTTTAGTGTCACAAATAGCCTATTTATCCAGGCTTTTTCGCGCGCTATAGAGGTATGAATAATAAACCTTTGACCAATATCATGATTATTAATATAAGGTGTGGAGACAATAAATCCATATAAGTCTTTGGTACCTAAATGGTCTTTTTTGGCCCATTCAACATGTGCTATAACATAGTCGCCGCGTGATAATAATTCGATCACATTGGCTCTAGTTGCCCCTGGTTGGCTGTCATAGACTCCAACCCAGTTATTAGCACCCTTAAATGATATCTCCGTTATTATCATTTGTACCTCCTGTACTTAGTATTATACACTACACAAATAACGCACATCGCGCGTCATATATGTACTATATATACCCTTAGTCAATAGATACATTACCGCTATTATATCTATACTTTTACTGAGGATTTCGGCGCGTCATACCTGCTATATATATAATAACTATATACACTAATACCTATATACTAATTACATGTGTTATATTTACTTAGCCAACTTAATAGCGGAACTTTTGTAAATCCCACTACGCCCGTTATAGAAGGAAGATAGGAAAGCCGATTATAGGCGATTAGAGCCGATTACAGCCGATTAGAGCCATTTTCCTTCGTTTTTCACCCATAGTTAAAACGTAGAAATCTGGCAAAAACCTGGATAATTCCGTATAAAAACCGTACAATTGGTATGAATAAGGGAATTATACTGGCTATAATGGTCTTATCTTTAGTATGTATATATTCTATTGACGTATAGGACTGTGAGATATACGCAGAAATAGCCTGATTTGTTTAATGTAGAATTACATTGGTGTAAAGTAGTAACTGTAACGTACTAATATAACACTTTATGATTCCCGTATTCACCCTATAACATTGGTTGATATTATCAGTTTTGCTAGGGCCTAGAATAAAAGTTTTGAGCAAAAACCAATTCTAACATTGTTTACATTGGCTGTAACATTAGTCGCGTTGATTCTTTATATATTCTGCTACCAATCTTGCACTTACGCCGTACATTTCAGCTATCTGTTTATATGTATAACCATCCTTATAGTACTGTACAAGTGACGGAATATACTTCTTTTCAAGCCTTGTATATGGAATAAAATCGTTAGATTTAAGGTGCTTATTTATTGCATTTACGCTTACATTATACTGCTCTGAAAGTACTGCCTGAGTGTCCCCCTTAATATAACGTGCGTTCATACTTTCTATTTGGTCTTCTGTCAATTTTTTCTTATGACCTATAGAGAATATTTCGCGCGGTATATGCTTATACGATTTACCTTTCAAGATTTTTGATATCGTAGTATTTGAAACTCCAAACTTATGGGCTATATAGCCAATAGAATCACCATTACTATACATATCTGCTATATCTAGTACATCGTCATAAGATAGTTTTGACGGATAATAAGGCCCTTCTGGCTCAATTTCCCTCTTATTAAATATTCTTCTATACACATCTTTCCATGTAGCTCCTAGCAATACCTTTCTAATGGTTGTTTTAGATACGCCGAATTCAATTGATAAGTCTTTAATCGACGCGCCACCTGCGTACTTTTCTGATATAGAAACAACATCTGACTCTTTCAATTTTGCCGATAAATTGTCCTCGCCTTTGCCAAATATCATTGTATCACCTCATATATAAGATACATTAGACATAACAATTTCAACCAATAATATAGGCTGAAACACGAGGCTCTATTTAATCAATTGACCAAATCAATTTTACGCAAACAATGGCAATAATGATGGTTTATTGCCGCTATTTTCAAAAGGTAAAATTTTTGAACCAAATGAGCTATGTGGCTATTCATGCGCTTTACAGCGAAAAATCCTGACTTAATATTAAAAAGTACGAACGCACGTCATATCACGTAAAACATTTTATACATCCGTCCGGAAATCGTACGGTTTTTGTGCGTCATAAGTACTTATCATCAATAGATAATATACTAACATATAGTATGTATCATACTAATATAAGTCTCGCGCTGCTCGACTTGTGCATAATAAATTATGCTGTGCCCCTCGCTGCGCTCGGTACTTTTTGCATTGACAAGCAATGCCACGTCCGCTCGCTTTGCTCGCGTCCTTTGCATAGATAAACTATGCCGTACGCTCCCGTTGGTCGCATTTTATGCACAAATATATTGTGCCATGTCCGCTCACTTGGAAGAACATCCATGCTGCGCAACGTTCGCGTCCTTTATGCGGTTAGTAATATAACCTTGGGGATAAATAAAAAAAGCAAGGGGCTAATGCCCCCTGCCTTATTCATTCTTTATTGATGGCTCAGGCGTCGAACTCTGTGCCTGAACCTTTACTGTTTCCTTGGCAGCCTCTTCTATCTTGTGTTTGATAGTTCGGCTTGCCTTTCTTACAGCTGCGCCCACACTCTGGTGTGTGAGCATGGCCAATACCACAACGAAGAATACAACCACGTAGTCGAATAGCTTCATTCTGCAGCCTCGACTGAGTATATCCTAACGTTGTAAAAGTATCTAAGGGTAATATTACCGCTCTTGACGATGGATGCCTCGCGTGCAATTGTACCTAACGCGCAAGTACCCACGTTGATTCTTTGTGTGGATTCGGTAGCCGCCTTACCTTCGAACTCTACATCTCTTGTGTACGCCTTGTTGAATGTCTGGCGTGCATTTACTATCGCGTTGTATCTCTTCACTGGTACAGGGTTTAATATTGCACCTGGGCCAGAAAATGTGAGGTTTACTTCCTTTACTTTGTCTATGTCTGTATCCTGTATTGTGACGAAGGTCAAGTTTTCCATGTAGTCCTTTTTGCTTCCGGCGTCGTATTCGAATGCCTGGGCTACGAGTACACCCTTGATGTTCTTTTTGCCGTCCTTGAAGCTGGCTTCCGCAACTGGAAACCACTGTCTCTTGATGTTGCATTCAAGGTTTACACCGTCGAACTGGTGTGTCCCCTTGAACTTTGTTGCAAAGTCGAAGCTTCTGTCCTTGCACATCTTTGCATACACGTTCTTTGCAACAGTTTTTACCTTTGCTCCAAACGGTAGGCTTACTGCCTTAATTGTCGATACTCTGTTCATATTGAACCTCCTGCGTATTTGCTCGCCAGCATTTAGCCACAATGGCTAGTTGTTAGGATACAAGGTATTTCGCGCGCTGATAGCATACGCGTAAAATCCCACGCGCTAAGCACGCAAAAGACCAACAGCACAGATACATAATAAAAGAGACAGACATAACGCGCGCCTGTCTCCTATATATGGATCTATACCATTTGATCTATTACATCGATATCTAGCAATATGGGATTAGTTGGTATCTCCCATTTGCTGAATACGAGTTTGCCGTAGTTCCAATTTTCTGCGTCGAACACGGCCTCATCGTAACCCTCGTCCATAGATGTGATTACCCTGCCATCACCGTAAACAACAGCAGGTTCTTCGGGTGATACAATTAACCTCGGCATGCTATCACCTTCATGATTAATTTATAGGCGCCAAACAAAACGCCCATGGCTGCGAGTATAGCTATTGCCCAGGCAGTCAATGGTGACATCCTTTGTGAAAGTATCATAAGGATAGATCCGTAGACAAGTCCGGTTACATAACTAACGCCGAACGCTATTACGAATGATGGAACAAACGCTTTTAAAAAGTTTTTCATAGTATACCTCCTGCGTTTAACGTCCGCCGACGATATATGAAGCATAAATTAGATTGTGCACAATTAAATTGCGCTACAAAATGGCCTGTATTGCATTTTTATTTTGCGGCCAGGGTGTTTGTACCCTATTTTATTAAATAAGACACTAAAATTACAGAAGTGCGTCTAACTTGCTCTGGATAAGCATTTGCCGCATTTCTTCCTTTTGCAAGGCAGATTTGCGGTGCTTAATTTTAACGGACGCATTTGACTTTTCGTTGCGTTTTGGACCGAAATACTTATGGTTATATTTGCGATCCTCGCGCGCCCTAAGTGTATCAACGTCCTTAGACATCCTTGTATTACACTGCATATTACCCCTCCCTTTTTAATATAAGTAAACACATAATAAAAGGCACAGATAACTTAATACCTGTGCCCTCTATATGGGTTTAATTCAAAATGTCTTTTTCATTTGGCATCTCCTTCTATAATCTCTGGTTCCGACATGTTACCTTGTGGATCTCGCGTACATTCATAGATATCACCTTTATTGTCGATAAGAGTGATTTGGTACCACTCGTTACCGATATGTTCTTCTTCAAGAATTTCGATACCAACACCTCCAATAAAGTTTTGTTGCACGCGCTGCGGTACCTTATAGCGGTACTTTCTGCGCGGTGGATTTAGATAAAAAAAATAGAGCCCCGAAGGGCCCTACTTTAAGACTTTAAGACTTTACGGCATCGAAAAATTCATTACTCTGGGTAGTGTTTATACCCAGAATATTAAGTGTTTTCTCTATTGCTTCAAGAAGCGTCTCACAATGTTCGGTTGTAGCAATTGTTTTGCCGTCTACGTTTCTTTCCCATACGACTTCAAACTCGAAGCCGTTGGGCTGGATAACGCAGCGCTCATCTTCGATTTCGAACACCTCGTAATCGAACATGATGTATTCGTTTGAAGTTAGTAACCACCGCATTAGTTTCCAATAACTGTGGTGTTCGGAGGACATTTCTATCCTCCCTGATGTTTTGTTTACCAAAACGTGCTTTCCAATAATACCCATGTGACACCTCCATAGTTTTTTGTGTTGCATACCACTATGGTTCTCACTCAACAAAGTTAATTTCGCGCGCTGCGATACACTTATAGCGGTATGCGTTGCGCGGTAATACAAAATAAAAAAAGCAGAGCCCCGAAGGGCCCTAAAATCTATCGTCTAACTTTGACATTGCGTTTATGATAGGGACCTTTACATGGAATGCAAGGTCATTTTTTCTGTTTGCAATTTTTTCTAGAAACTCATGTGCACAGGTGCTATTAAATTCTGGCAATGTTACGATAGCACCTTTCTTCCATTGACTGAGCTGCCAACGATCTGTATCCTTTCTTGAGGTAGATCTGTATACTCTACCCCACTCTTCTCCTTTAACAAAAACCGTTGCAAAGAAACTATTTAGCATTTCGAAATCCATAATGGCACCTCCAATATAAATTTATTCCGCGCGCTGTTAAAGCCTAAATATACAATTATATACAAGTACAACAAGCATAACATTGTATACTTACACAAATGACGCGTAAAATATCTATCACATATTATAATACACAATACATAACACATATATCAAGTATCATGTACAGGAACAAGAACTACAACGCAAATCACGCGTCATAAGCATATGTCAATAGACATAATACCAAAACAATTACAGAACCAGAAAAACAATTACAAATACAGACACATATACCAATATCATTATCACGCACCAAATCACAATGGCAAGCACCAAACTCATATTACAATTACATGCACCAAACTCATATTACATGCACCAAATCGCGCGTCATACTCATATACCTAATCAATCAACCATACGTCAATAGACTAATACATTTACAATATCAATTATCATAAACCCCAACTACCAACCCTTTACACTTATTTCTGTCGCTACTCCAGTTATAGCCATTATTAAAAAAGGCCGGGGATTGCTCCCCAGCCCTAGTGTTGTTACAGTCTATAAGTCTTTACCGGATCATTGTCATCATCACTATGGATGATCCGGCAGACCTCATACCCGTTTATTATAACCGGGATATCGAGGTCCTCAAAGACCACCTGCTCCATTGGGACCTCATCTAATGTCGGGTCCCTGTGTATATAGAACAGGTAGTCTTCTATGAGCGCATTGGCGGTTGCCATGTCCACGATAGGAGACTGCATAATACTGCAGTCATTGAATATTTGTTCGACTATATCCGCCTTGAATGGCAGTATAGTTTTCCTCGGATCTGCGCCGGTGGCATTTCTGCCTTTCACGGCCCATTTACTTACTTCAAACACTTTTTTGCATCTCTTTAGCAGGAACATAAAGTATGCTTCCAAGGCGTAAAAGGCCGTCCTGCTTTCTGAGTCTACGGCTGCCTTTATCAACATCCGCAACTCAGGAGATATCATAGTTCTGACGGTGCCCTCAGCATCTATCTTTATCAGATAAGATGCCGGGACGATTGGTATGCCTTTAACAACGATTGGCTGGCCCACGGAGCTAAGCACGGCCTCGATCTCACTTGGCGTGAGTGCCTGCTCCTGCCACGGCTTCCTGGCACGTACAATTTCTACAGCTGCCGATAGCCCTTCTGGCACCACTGTTTCCTTGGTACCAAAGAGTTCATCAAAGATTTTGGCGGCCATGGATTTCTTTAACTTGTCGAAGTCAAAGCCCGACTTCTGCTCTATGGCGCGCCAGATCTTGTACGCTTTATTCAAATTCTGGTACAGTCGTTCAATTTCCCATGCCTTGGACTCATGCTGTTTCTTGAACCAAGGCGTTAGAGCCGCCCACAGCTTCGGTGCAAACACTGACTGCTGTGGATTGCCCAGGTGGACTGGCCCGGCTTTAGCTGTGCCATCGATTGACACATCTATCTGTATTTCACCCAGGACCAGCTCAACCTCGACCCCATCGATTGTGGCGATGACAGGCTTGTACTCCATAACCCCATCATCGATATGGACTTCTGACGCACCCTCCAGATAAGCCCTAAGCGCCCTGTTGCCAGGCACATGGAAGGCTGCGTCAAATCCTCTCTTTTCCTGCCCATCCATAACGAACATAACAGGCAGTTCTCTACCATCAGGGAGTTTGGCCATACCACTGTGATTCTTAGGGTGGTATATGCCAATTCCCTTGTTCAACAGATACTCGGTAAAGACTTTCGCGTTATCTAAACCGAGTTTCTGCAGGAGGTTAAACAGCCTATAAAATATCAGGCCGTTACCTTCCTGAATGACATGATTGTCACTCAGGATCTTAAATGTGTCATCCTTCAAGGCAATAGCATATATGCCTTGTGTGGACGACTGTTCCTGCATCATCCACCCAAACGGTGTCTTTACAAAGACATCGATCAGGTGTTCACGTAGATTGCCCAGATCCATCGCAGTGTGTATAGAGGACCCTGGAGCCCTCTTCACCTTTACGGTGTCTGCGAACGGATTCATTTTGTACCTTAAGGCCGAATATCTGGCCTTGGCAGACTTGAAACAACCAAGCCCGCCTTTGTCGTTACCGGTCGAGAACGAGATAAAGTCGACTCGTTCTTCAGGCCAGTACTTTGATTTGCCGTTTGCCAAATAACCTGGATTGCCAACCCAAGCACCATTTTTACCACGGCGTAGGGTTGACTTTCTGGCCAACAACACTGATACCTCTTTGATAAATGTATAATCATCGAGGTATATGTTTCTGAACAACCCGCGCACAATGTTTCTGTGCTTGCCGGGCCACTTCTGCAATCTCTCCATCAAAAGTCGATACTTAGGATACTTTTGATGAGAAAAATGCACAAATAGATCTCTAGTTCTTACAAACACGCGGCCTTCAGGGAATTGTACACTTATCCCCGCCAACATCGCGCGTCTGTAAAATTTAACCAAGCGTCCACTTGTTGCTTCCTCAGGCAACGGATCATCCACATAATCGTGGAGTCCGTCACCGATCCAATCGCTAGGATCTGCGTATGGATCGACTATTACTTTGTCGACCCTACGTACAGATTTGATTAGACTAAGGATGGAATACAGCTTCGAAGGATCGCGCCTTACTTCCTTGGCCGCACGAGCCAGGTGGCAAGGCACGATTGTGTTGAGCTTCAGAAAAGCCTGCTCTAGGGCCACATACTCTTTATGAGTAAAGTGGCTTCGTGCAAGCTCCCTAAATTTCAGGAACTCTTTCCTCCCATCTTTGGACGACCCGATTACAACATCAACCGGGTCCTTATCCATGATGGGTTGTATTACTTTTGTTTGCATAAAACGCGCAAACTTTTTCTGGAGGTAACTGTCCAGATAATAGCCCACGGTGAAAGTGAGTCTCACCGGGGCCGCAATGCTGGTTCGATAGTTCAACAAGGCCATAAGTTGCGCCTTGAACTCTTCCATGGCCAGGACAGCCGTTTTGGCTATCCTTACCATTAGAGCCTTGATGAACATGTAAGTTACGTATGCCATAGTTTAACCTCCTACGAGTTTATGACACATCCGAGTTTATGACACATCGGACATGTCTAGGTCGATTTCCTTTGCCTTTGGCGTAAGCTCGCCAAGTGTGGCAAAGGTATTTACTTTAATCGAAAGAGTGACTTTAACACCGGAAATTTTCTTGCTAAATTTGTTCATGATTCCCTCAGCCGTTAGATCTTTCTTTGCCGGGGACTTTGACAAATTATGAAACACACTAACTGACATGAACAATACTACTGACGAGGTTATATCTTCGGCAATTTCAACCTCGTCCACCACGTTAATGGTAACCGTGGTGTATGGCTTTCCGTAGTCGCTTACTTTGTCCTTTGCCGAAACAAAGGATTTCGGCTTTTTTTCTGTTACTTCTGCAAGAGGCTTTATTGCCTCAAGCAGACCATTAGTTATAGTTCCATTCTCGTCGAAGAAAGGCTCCGTGTTGGCAGCCTCAACAACGATTCTGGGCAAGTACTTAACCTTGCCCTCTACTGTGGCCATCTGGATGCCAAAGCCAATCCTGGCCACTTCGCCATCTACCTTAACAGCGTAACGGTGCTCGCTGTCAAGGACTACGCTTGCATTTCTGCCGACACCAATTAGTTTCTTGTCGACAGTGTTTATAACTTTAAGCATAAGTACCTCCTATGCTATAATCAGAGCGGACATGTTCCACTCTGGTAGATACGGACAGTTGACCGCGTGGCTTATTGCGCAAGTCGCGCGGTTATGATACTGTGGTACATTCACCTCCTTTCAAGCACGTACATTTGTTACTTGTGCTTGTATATACATACACAACGTGTGTATATGCATATACAAGAACAAGCCTGTTTCTGTTCCCAGGTACAGGCTAAACCCGGCGGGTTCATAGCGAGCGTTCATGCTCTCCCCGCAGTAATGGAGAGACAGATCACTCTTCCAGGGCTCGTAAAGCCCTGTAGCAATCTGTTGCTTCCCACCTTGTTATCAAGCCCTGCTCACAGGCGCTCAATATCCAATGGGAAACAAACACTCTCCCAAATGGAGCCTCTATTATTTCATTAAGAGTCTCCATTATATCTAACCCATTCTTTGCAGAAGGGGTTAGATCTTCTCTGTTGGTTCGAAATCTCATACATTCACCTCCTTACCGTGCGTATATTAGTCTCTTATGCACGTATATACATACACATCTTGTATATGCATATATGTGGATAAGAAAGCGCCCTGCAGCGTTAGCCACAGAGCGCATATGATATGATGTTACTATGTTCTAATAGGTGTTTTTGCCGGTGCTGTATATACAACCAGCATCGGCCTTTCTATACTGCTTCCGTTGGCCTTTCGCGCGTAATGTACATACACGCTAGAACCAACCTTCCTTGCCCTTACTACCTTGGTAGATACGTTGCTGTGTTCCTCTGGAGTCCAATCAATGAACTCCTGTGTACTCATTACTCTCATATCCACACCTCCTCACCACTTGGTGGTTTCCTGCATCCATATGTTGCGCGCGGATGCATCGTGTTCTTGCTTGATCTGTTCTGACCTAACAATCACTCTCCATATTGCCAATAACACTTTTCTCATTACTTCACCTCCTTTACATAAGGCTTCTTACCTTTCAGTGCTAGCTCAATCATTCGAGCTAACATTGGTGATCTCGTTGCTAACAGTCTTTCTACGTGATAATTCCACTGTGCTCTAGTCATATCTGTACCTCCTGCCAGTTTTACGTGTTGGCGCACGAAATTTTGTGATGCATGATGTGTAGATGGGTGGGGCACAAATCTCAAAAATCCCCACAATAGCCATACATCACACTATCCTCCATCCATCGATTGTTCATAATTTGGTCTTGTTCTTAAATCACACTATCCTCCATCCATTGTTTCTTTGCTTTTCAGCATTCACGTGATTGCTTGTTACTCAAAAACCCACAACAGCCATACACTATCCTTCATCCATCGTTTTTCCATCCATCGTTTTTCATGCTTATGATTTATATCGACTGTACAAAAGGGGTGGGGCAGTTTTAGAGGATAAATCAGTTTGTGATATCCCGACTGCTAAAAATTAAAAATATAATTTTTAGGGTATATGGTTGTATATAGGTAGGCGGTATACACGCAAGTATTTATTTTTGTATACGGCTTATGAGGCTTATGAGGATAAAAGTAGTAAAAATAATGAGTGTATAAGACTCATTATGGCTCATATTTTGTCCACATATATGGATACATCGCCGAAAATGGTGGATAGTTAAACATATGATTAGATGTATTAAGGCTATTGAGGTATTGAGTATAGGGTGACACATACGACTTTGACGCGTCACGTACGGTCACATAAAGCAACCCTCATCCCTGCGCTCTTTATATAAAAGATACATATGCTGGTGTTATATCTAACTTATGGATAAGAGTAAGCACAACGCGCATTTACCTTCTAAGACAACGGTAGAGATCATTGAACCTTTTCATCGTCCTACCTATGTAAAACCATATGCCGATAAATTAGAGCTATGGGAGATAGAAGGTTATATAGACGGTTTAGAAGAGTTTAGCGATGAGGAAAAGATAGCGCTGGCGCAGCGGCTGGAAAAGTTTTCTGGCGGTTCAGTGTATACGGCTGTACTGACTTGCAGGGGTATAGAACGCTGTCCGTACGCGCCTGAGTGTCCTTTTGAGCCCAATTATCCTGAAGGCCACAAGTGTCCCGTGGAGCGCGCTTTAGCCTCTAAATGGTTTAACGAATACAGGGCCAGTTTGGGTGTAGATATGGGCAACAGGTCTGAAGTCAGTATGCTTCATACGATGGTGGGTATGGAGCTTCAGCTTATGCGCGCCAATGCAGAGTTGAGTTATCAAGGTATGCAGCAAAAGGTATATAAGACCTCTTCTGATGACAGTACCATAGTGGAGCGTAAGGAACATTCACTATTGGGTACTATCGGCAGGTTAAACGATCAGAAGGTAAAGATCATAAAGGCCTTTAACGCTACAAGGGAAGGTGCCAACGCACCGCCTAAGAAAGATCCTATAACAGAGCTGCAACAGGCCATGGAAAAATTAAACGCTAAAAAATAAAGGGGTAGGTTTACATGTCTGCTGGATCAAAAGTAATCTCACGGCTTTTTGAGACATTTATAGACTCGTTTAAGAGTTTGCCTAAAGCCGGTGATGCCGCGGAAACGCTCGTAAGAAATGTGACTAAGAACATAGATCAGAGTTCAGTACATGCCGGTGCCAGTGTAGGCAAGCTAAGAAAAGTGGCGCAAAGTCTAGTTGGTCTAAACAAAGGCAACGACGAAGTGGTGACCAGACGTTTTGCGGGTGATGTATCTAAAAGGGTATATAGTGCAGTACAGTCCAGAAATATGCTGGAAGAGGCTATAAAAGGTACTGACGCGTATAAAATTACTTTTAAAAAGACCGATGGCAACATAGATATAGAAAACAGTATAGCCGGTCTAATTTCCGGCAACACACCAAATTATTTAAAAGACGTCAAAAGCGAGGTCCTAGATCAGGCCGTGGCTATACATAAGCATGGTTTAAGCAATCTCGGCATAGATGTTTCCAAGGCTGAAAACGTTATTGGTATAGACAAAGCTCTTGGCCAGATAGGTGCAGACACAGAGATCATGGGTATGCTCGGCAGAAATATAAAGGATGCAGGTATAAGGGGTCAGGCCGGTGCTATGTTTGGCGCTAGATTTATTAAAGACGGTAAAGCAACACCCGTCAGAGGAGTACTTGGTATGGCCGCTCCAGCTGTAGGTATCACTTTAGGTGCCAATGCACTTTCTATACCGAATAAAGTTTTAGATGTGGCTACTGAGGACGCTATAAGGAGAGGCAGGATCTAATTTGCCTTCATATTCTTACTATTTAAACAACGAAACTAGCGCGCAGAATCAGATAAGCTCGTTAAACTTTGCCAGCGACTTTTTAAGCGGAGCGGTAGGTATGGCAGCGCGTTTTGGTGTAGAGACCGCGTTGTTTGAAAACATGGAGTTTGCCGCGTTAAAAGGGCTTGACAACAGCTGGTGGCAAAAGAACGTTGTGTCAAGAGTGGCAGGCACAAAAGGTTTAACCGCGTTAGATGATTTAGGCCTCGATACAGTTTTTCAAAAGAAGGCCAACATAAACATGTTTGGCAGGAACAAGTTTGCCAGACAGGCCGCAAGGGTAGTTAAGCAAAGGGCGTTAAAGGAAGGCATGATAGTGCCCGAACGATTGTTCTTTGGCGAGAACAGTATGGTCAATTTTATGAAGAACATGTATGGAAAGGGCGGATATGTGGCACAGGGTGGAGCTAAACAGGTATTGGGCGCAGCTCTTTTAGGCCAGTCTGTATCCAGCGTTATAAACGCGTTTCAGGTGTACGGCATGGTGGAACTGGCGTTTACTTTAGGCAAAGGCGCGTATGACTATTTTTCTTCTTTAGGCAGTTATGCCAGGTACAAAAAGGCCACGTATGTGGATGAAGGTGTACCTGTGGCTAAACTGGATGAGTTTATAGACTCAAAGGCTGCGTCCTCTATGCGTGAAGTGGCATTAAACGCATTGGTACAGTCCAGGGAACAGTATATGATGCAGCAGCAGAACGAGGCGCAGATAGTGTCTCAGAATCCTTACCGTTTTTACAGATATATGGGGGTATAAGCATAAGACCTAATCTACTTCAAACAGTTATGTTGAATCTTTCTGAAGGCAGGCACATCATATCCGCTGGCAGGTGTTTGGGTAAAACTGTTGCGTGTGAGATGTTTGCAGACAAGTACAACAGTGAAGGCTATAAAGTGTGTATAGCCACTAAAAACGCCAGCAGCCTTTACCTTCACAAGAGGACTGAGGCTTTGGAACCGAGGTATATGATGGGCAAATACTTCGATTACGTGCTGATGGACGACGCGTCTATGTACGATGAACGCGAGTTTTTGAGCTGCCTTGGCGCATCTGAAAATATCATAGCTATATCAACGCCCAAATCGGGTTCTTACTTCAACGACTTCTACATGAATTGTGACTGGCACAAGTTGAGGTTTTATCAGGACCCGGATACCGATTTAATACGGTACTACACGGATGAATTGTATAAGGAAGAAATACTAGGGCAAGTCCAATAGGGTGGTAATTTGATAGACAGCAGAGAAATGCGCGCACGTGAGATTGCTGGCGTAGATTATGAGCTAGATCCCATGTGCGTTAACTGTATTTTGAACCACGTTGAAAATGAAGGTAAAAAGTTTAAGATACAGTGCAATCCATTGAGGAAAGAAGAAAAAGAAGAAGATCACAATCTGTCAGATAGAGAATATGCTCTCTACAAGATCATATCCGACTATGACATATTCGCTGTATCACAACTCGACATGATGCTGAGAAAGTTTCAGTCCGAGATATTGCGTTGTACTTCAAGGCGAAAGGTATTGAGGCTGCCGCGTAGGGCCGGTAAGACTGTGGTTATGGCCGTACTCGGTCTTACGTTCGCAATGAAGCACAAGAATGCAAAGATACTTGTGGCCGCGCCTTATGTAGTCCAGATAGAGGTCATATTCAAGCAGATGAACGAGTTTATAAAGAAGTCCGAACTCCTTATGTCCGGTGTAAA
>Ga0172382_10008924_pt1 | contig 13814 bp, 11 predicted proteins | sample Leawel138RmetaG_FD_122245 | JGI IMG/M metagenome (GOLD analysis project Ga0172382, IMG submission 122245) | Leachate microbial communities from a municipal landfill in Southern Ontario, Canada - Leachate well 138R metaG | ecosystem: Engineered > Solid waste > Landfill > Unclassified | place...
GGCCGTAGGCTCAAAACCCTCAACGGCCTCACGCCCTACGAATACATCGCCAAGGTCTGGACTTCAGAACCAGACAGATTCATCCTCAACCCGATCCACCAAATGCCGGGACTGAACACCTAGAGATTGCTGTGCAGCCGATCCCCAAAACACTCTGCACCTATCCGCTGGCTCACTTTTCCAGCGCCATTTGGATAAAGCCGCGCGCTTGTGTCCATGCCTTGCTATCCGGCGTAATCAGTTCGACATGCCCGGTTTTTGATACGAATGACAAGGTTACCTTGTCCCCGGCTGCCTGCGCTTTCTTGAAAAAATCCAGGCCGAGGCGTCCAGGAATGATGCGATCATATCCGCCGTTGATGAGAATTTGTTCGACGCCCAGTGGAAGCAGCCTTGTGACAGAGGTGTCCGCAAAGACATCGGCATGCGCAGCACTGGGCGCACCGACCAGCCCCGCAATCCCTTTCGTCCCGCACCCGTTGTCCGGGCTTTCCGCAGTCGCTTCGAGATCCGGCAAGCCTCCCAGACTGACGACATGCTGGATCGGTAAGGGGGGTGCGGAATACAAAACACTGTCTGCAGGCAATCTGGGCCTTGCTGAGAGCCACAAAGCCAGATGACCGCCAGCGGAGTGGCCGACCGCCACCAACCGCTTCAGATTCAGATGATATTTTCCAGCGTCGGCGGCAAGCTTGTCCGCTGCGGCCGCCACATCCTGAAACGTGCCCGGATAGCCTCCGCCTGCGATATCAATCCCGCGATAATCGATGTTCCACACGGCAATCCCGTGAGTACGAAGATCCTCTGCCACCCAATCCATCAGGCTGCGGTCGGCAACGCGCGTGAGCCAACACCCGCCATGCACCATCAGCACGACCGGAAATGGGCCTTGCCCCTCCGGCAACCACAGATCGATTTTCTGCATGGGATCGGTGCCATAGGCAATTGTGGCGGTGGCTTTGGGTCGAGGACGATTTGTGAGATCGGACCAGGTCATCAAGCCATCCGACTGATGCGTTGAAGACTGCGCTGCGATGGCCGACGATAATCCCGACAACGCGAGAACTAACAGAGACAAGTGCAGAAATTTCATCGGCGAGATACCTTTTTCCTAAAGCGCCTTTATTGCCAGCCCTGCGCCCCACCACCTTGGCGTGACAGGCTTCGCTCCGGCAGGGGCTAGATGCAATTCATTCACACCGCCTGGTATCCGACAGTGTCATTCTGCCCGCCGGGCGCGGCTTGTGATCACTCGCTCACGCAGCACATAGATCATCGCGATAAGCAACGTCCACGGAACCCCGATCATCACCGCCATGCGCCAAATATTTCCACTCCAGATCATGATGAAGGCAATGGCTATCAACCCGATCAGACCCAGTATTTGCGGCAGGGGATAGAAGGGCGCACGGTAGGTGAGCGACGCAATTTGCGTCTGCGCGCGAAACCGGAAATGCGTAACAAGCACGAAGCTCCACGTGGACAGCCCACCAAAAAGCGCGAGGCCAACCATATATTCAAATGCACGTGGACTGCACAATGCCACCACCGTCGCAATGAAGATGCCGCCCGCCGATGCAAAAGTGGCATAGGCGGGAACCGATCGCGTGTTCAATTGGCCGAAGCGGGCTGGCGCATGACCTGCACGAGCCAAGGAAAAGAGCATCCGGCTCGACATGTAAAGCGAGCTGTTCATTGCCGAAAGAGCTGCGCACAGCACAACGAAGTTCATCATGCTGGCCGCAACGGGAATACCGAAGCTGACAAATACTTTCACGAAAGGACTTTGATCGGCGACGGCTTCAGCGCTGGAATGCCAGGGAACAATTGCCAGGATGATGGCGATCGCCAACAGGTAAAAAAGACATAGCCGCACCAGCAGGGTACGCATGGCCCTGGGAATGGCCTTTGCCGGGTTGCTCGCTTCGCCAGCCGCGACGGCGACCATCTCGATCCCGAAGAAAGAAAAGATCGCCACCATCGTCCCCAGCGCGACACCGGAAAACCCAAAAGGCAATGGCCCGCCATCAGCCCACAAATTGGAGATGCCTGTCGGTTGACCATTAACCCCCGTAATCATTCCGAGGCCAAGGATGATGAAAGCGAGGATTGCCGCAACCTTAATAGAAGAAAGCCAGTATTCGATAGAGCCAAAGGTGTTAACTGCACGGGTATTTACCACCGTGATGGCCGATCCTGAGATCAGCGTCGAAGCCCAGATTGGCAGCCAGGGTAGCCAGAAGGACAAATAGTGCCCAACCGCGACCGCTTCGCTTCCAATCAACACCACCATTTCGCACCAATAGGTCCATCGCACGATCCAGCCGGCCAACGGTGAGATGAAGATTTCCGCATAAGTCCCGAAAGATCCGGCGGTAGGTTTGGCAACGGCGATTTCCGAAAGACTGAACATCACCGCAATCGCGATGAAAGCTGCGATCAGATAACTCAGGAGAACGCCAGGCCCGGCATAGCCAATCGCCAGACTGCTGCCCATGAATAGCCCGGTCCCGATCGCGCCACCTATTCCGATCATCGTCAACTGGCGTTGCGACAACCCCCTGGCCAGGCCGGATTCCCGCAACTCGGTTTCATCTTCCACTGTGCCACTCACGCGAAGCCCTCTTCTTTACATTGGGCCCGCTTCTCGCGCCCGTATATTTTGCTCAAGAAATGGAACTTCAATTCCAATCCCTGGAATCGATCATTTATATGGTGCCCTATTCCCCACGGGAAAGGCGCAAGGTTACCGCCCCTGCCTAACGGATGGCATCCCCAGCCACTACGACTACTCCCGCCTTCATGACGAAATCGACATGCTCAAGCTGAGTGATATCGCTCAACGGATCGCCGGGCACCGCCACGATGTCGGCAAACCGCCCCTGCTGGATCGTGCCCAGATCATCGGCGTGCCCGAGCAACTCACCCGCGATGCGAGTGGCAGAAAGGATGACATCGGAAGGGGACATGCCAGCCTGCACCATCAGCGGAAACTGTTCGGCATTACGGCCATCAGCAGTGTCCGTCCCGAATGCGATCTTGACTCCCGCCCGATAGGCTTTCCCTACATTCTGCGCTGTTATCGGGCCAACGACCAGCGTTTTTGCGACAGTGGACGGGGTCATCGTTCCCGGATTGTTCGTCGCCCTTTTCATCATGCGTTCCGCAATCAGCAACGCCGGGACAAGAACCGTGCCATGGGATTTCATTTCCGCAATGCCGGCCTGATCAATATAGGTGCCGTGCTCGATGGAATCCACGCCCAACCGCGCTGATGCTTGGATCGCCTGTGCACCATGGGCGTGCGCGGCAACCTTCATACCCAGCGCATGCGCCGTGTTTACGACCGCCGCGATCTCCTCATCCGTCATCAGCTGTGCCTGCGGATCATCATTGTCCGACAGGACGCCACCGCTTGGCATGATCTTGATGAGATCAGCACCTTCGCGCTTGAGCCGCCTCACCGCCTTTTCTGCCTCGACCGGCCCATCGATAATAGAATCGTTCCAACCCGGCGCATCAATGCCCGCTGCAAGGCCGCTATGATAGTCTCCGTGCCCACCAGTAGGACTGAGCATCATTCCCGACGTATAGACACGCGGCCCTTCGACCAGCCCGTCCCTTACCGCACTCCGCAGGGCAATGATCATTTGGGTAGGCGACCCAACATTGCGTATGGTCGTAAACCCCGCGTGCAGCATTTTGCGATATCCGGGGATAGCATCATAGGCTTGATCGAAGTTTGAACGTGTTAGCCTGTCCAGAAGCGAGTTCACCATTCTGGGCTTGTCGATGTGAGTATGCACATCAATAAATCCTGGCAGGACTGTTTCCTTGGAAAGATCTATGATCTGAGCGCCTTCCGGCGTCACGAAACCCAACTTCACGTCTGTAATACGATCATCGTGAATCAGGATCGAAACTTTTTCCTGCGGCTTTGTCGTAACACCATCAATGAGGCGCCCGGCATGAATCACCACATCCTTCGCCTCCGCGCTGGCGCCAAGCCCGCAAATGGCCATCGCGATACTGACTGATACAAGGAAATGAAACTTCATTACGGTTTCCACTTGTCGAGAGATTTTGCAGAGCAGAGCCAACGGAGAGAAGCCTGACCATTCGAACCGGCGAAAGCCTCATCAGCCATGTGCAGGCGATAGCCATTTCGAGATCGATGCATTACATCAATCTCGAAATGGTAAATTGAAGGATCAGAAACGCCTGGACAATTCCAATCCTATGGTGCGAGGCACCACACTGATTGCACGAACATTGTTCGCACCATAAATGGTGCTCGCAAATTTGTTTGTGACCGCATCGCTATTGGCAACGTTGTTGATGAACAGGCTGGCTGACCAAGCATTATCGTCGTCGCTCAACTCCGCGCGGATGTTGAATGTCGCGTAAGCGGGAATATGCCCCTGGACTGCACTCGTGTGACGGAATCTGGTCCAGGTTCCTCCCTGAAATTGCGCATCTCCGCGAAGTTTCGCAGAAAGCGCCGATCCCAAACCCCAGCTATATTGAATCCCACCCTGCGCGGTCACATTGGGAACCATCGGAATAGGATCGCCCTTCAGGCCGGAAGCAACCAAATTCTGATTAGACTGATCTTCAAGCAGCTTGGAATCGATATAGGATGCCGAACCATCAATCCGCAAACCCCTCATCGGCTCTGCTACCGCTTCCAGTTCGATACCCCTTATCCGTGCCTTTCCGGCGTTCGCAATGAAACTGAAGGCCGAATTTGGAATATAGGCCTGCGTCTGAATATCATCCCAGTCGAGTTGGAATGCTGCACCGTTCAACGTCAATGCCCCGCCCAGAAGCCGAAGCTTTGCCCCCAATTCATAATTGGTAACATTGTCACCGTTATAAGACTGAACCTCTTGCGGAATACCTAGTGCAGTGTTGACACCTCCGGGACGTTGGCCGGTCGATACCGTCGCATAGGTCATGATGTAATTGGTGAACTGGTATGAAAGGTTCGCCTTATACAGAAATCCATCTTCGGAAGTGACAAATTCAGTATAAGGGTATTTTGAAAAACCAACGAACGGATTTTCTTTTGTTACTTCTCCTGCAAATTCGCGATCATATTTATAATAACGCAAGCCTCCAGTAGCAGAAAATTTGGACGTTACGTGCCAGGTCACTTCTCCAAAACCAGCAATTTGCTTAAGCTGATCACGAATTTTTCGCTGCCCAAGCAAGGTTGTATCATTAACAGGAAGAAGTTTTCCAGTAAACTTGTCCGCCTGCACGATATCGCTGTCGATATATCCACGGCGATTTGAGAAGAAAAACCCTGCAGTCCAGTCAATTGGCCCGCTACCATTTGAACTGACACGCGCTTCGAAACTATCAGTCTTAGTTATCTGAGGAGAATAGGAGGCGGAAGGAACTCCCATCAAGTAGGCATTATATGCAGCGCTGCCGACAACATTTGTCGCAACCCCATTTTCGAAAATTGGGGTACTGTCATAGCTATACTTGAAATCGCGATACAGATGCGATCCGGTAAGAGTTATTACAACCGGACCAATATCCCAGTTCGCTGTACCACTATAAATCTCGTTACGATCATTGACTTCCTGAAGCGCTCGGAAGTCCTGGTTATAGGATCCGGCAGACAACAAATAGGTGCTCAAACCTCCGGTCAGGTTCTGCAACGACACCATACCATCAAGGGTGAAATTGTCCGTAGGCTTGAAGCGGACCAACACACGGCCGCCGTAGCTGTCGATACCATTGAGGTTGGACCGGTCGAGAGCAATATTATCGACATAGCCAGGGCGATTTTTGTAAAAGCCCACAACTCGCACCCCGAGGCGACCATCCACAATGGGAATATTGATCATCCCCTGACCTTCGGCGCCAAGATTCCCGCCGTCGACAGACATAACCTTCGCATTGAAGGAGCCCTTCAATTGCGCCAAATCCGGCTTGGCAAGGATAAGCCTTACAGCACCACCCATTGATGAAGAACCATAGAGCGTGCCTTGAGGACCTCGCAGAACTTCTACACGTTCGGCATCATAAAGATCAAAATTGGGGGTCGAGCCGCCAGAGTCTGAACTGACGCCTGCCGAGTTGGAGATCGGCGTTTCATCGTAATAAAGTCCGACAGTGGGTTCACCCACAGATTGAATATTACGGAGCGTCAGACGGCTTCCCGAAAGGGAGCTTTCACGCAAGATGAGTCCGGGGCTAACTCTCGCCAGAGAGGAGCTGTCGGTAATACCCATTGAGCTCAGCGAATCCCCGGTCACGGCGCTGATTGCCAGTGGAACCTTCTGAATAGTATCGCTGCGCTTCAGCGCAGTGACGACAATTTCATTTTGATCAGAGCTCGCCCCTGAAGCGGGGCTCGCAGTGGAACCAGATTGATCTACAGCCTGGCAATTGGCAGCGCCAGCCGGAAAAAGCGCCACAAAGGCAACCGCGCCAACCTCTACATAATGTTTCTTTCGCATACACTTACCCCTATATATTATTTTTCTATAGATTGCTTTAGCCTGCGATATTTATTGTATTTTTATATTATATTATACTTATTTATAAACCTTCCAGCGCAGCACAGCGCCCGTGTTCGCCAATATTCTAGCAAGGTGCTTTCCTGACATCCGCGAGCGCGAACCGATTGCGTCACGACGCTTCCGAAGCGCCCCGCCTCTTTCGGCCAGCCATGTCACGTGACCCGGTTTCGAGAACGGAATTCCGGGGCATCCCAAGCCTTGCTATCCAAGACTTCAGCGATAATCTCCACCGCCCTGCCAACATCCGAAAGGCTGATATAAAGAGGAGCAAAGCCAAAACGGATTGCGTCCGGAGCGCGAAAGTCGCCAACTACCCCCCGCCTGATCAGCGCCTGACTGACAGCCCAGGCATCTGCATGTGCATAGGCGACATGACTTCCCCGCTCGGACCAGCGGCGCGGTGTGATCAGTTCCATATCCGGACACAGCTTGTCCATTCCGGCAATAAATGCCTCAGTCAAAGCCTCAGCCTTTTCCGCCAGCAATGCGACATCGGCCTCGAGCATGAGGTCAACCCCCACCTCAAGCGCAGCCATGGCCAAAATAGACGGCGTGCCACACAAAAAGCGGCCAACCCCAGCCGCTGGATGATAATCGTCAACAAAGCCAAAAGGATCGCCATGCCCCATCCAGCCCGACAGTGGCGAGTTAAGCTGATCCTGAAGATATCTGGCGACATAAAGAAATGCCGGCGCGCCAGGACCACCATTGAGATATTTGTAGCCACAGCCAACAGCCAGATCAACGTTGCATGCGTTCAGGTCCAGAGGGACAGCACCAACGCTGTGGCTCAAGTCCCACAAAACCAATGCGCCTTTCGCATGGGCAGCCGCCGTAATACCAGCCATGTCCAGCTTACGCCCGGTCTTGTAGTGAACATGCGTAAGAAGCACGACTGCCGTATCCTCGTCGATCGCTCCGATCAACGCATCAGCAGCAACCGTCTGCACGGTGCGACCGGGCAAGAACTGCGCGACACCTTGCGCAATATAGAGATCCGTCGGGAAGTTACCCGGCTCGGTCAGTATCTTGCTGCGAGACGGGAGACTTTGGCAGCCCGCTGCAAGCAATTTGAACAAATTGACCGAAGTTGAATCGGCGCAAATCACCTCACCAGGGTCGGCGCCGATCAGTCCGGCGATCTTACCTCCCAGCCGCTGCGGCGCTTCAATCCAGCCATGGGCGTTCCAACTGCCGACCAGATCACGCCCCCATTCGGTTGCAACAAACTCCGCCAGTCGCGGCCCGGTTGCGGCAGGAAGCGCGCCCAGCGAGTTTCCATCCAGATAAATCACGCCTTCAGGAAGTACGAACCGTGACCGGAAACCCTGAAGGGGATCGACAAGACTATCTTCAACCAGCGTCATTAACTCATTCCTCCGACCGAAAGCGCTGAAAAGGAAGCCACGCGCTGGCCGCTTGCCCGGCCCTTCCACAACTCGCCCCGCGATCGCCCGGACCGGGGTGAAACGGATGCCCGCAAGGAGGTGAAGATTGTCCCGCCGGGATATGAACAGACATGATGTGGTTCCATGGCCTGAGCTTAACCACTCAGACCGGGAACATTGATCTTATCTTTCGGCATTTCTGGGTTTCCACGGAACAAATGTCCTGATAAAAGCCCTGTATGGATATATTTGACCTTAAGATTATCGAATCACTCGAACGAGACGGCCGCCAGTCGTTCGCGGATCTGGCTAGCGATGTCGGGCTTTCCAAAACCCCTTGCTGGTCGCGTGTGCAGGCGCTGGAAAAGACCGGAGTCATCCGCGGCTATCGGGCCGACGTGAACCCAGCTTTGCTTGGCCTTGGCGTTTTCGCCATCGTCCAGGTCATGATAGATTTTTCAAGAAGGAATGAATTTGAACAGGCCGTATTGAATAGCCCAGCAATTCTGGAATGTTATACCACAGTTGGTGAAGCAGACTATCTTTTAAAAGTCGCATGCAAGGACCTTGACAGTCTAGATGACCTTCTCCGACATACACTAACACCACTTCCAGGAGTGCAACGTTCAACCACAATGCTATGTTTGAAGACAGTAAAGAGCAATACAATTATTTCAAAACTGATATCCGTTTAGGGTCAGGACCCATTACTGGCACTGTTGAGGTTTGAAGCAAAATGGCTCAGCGCAAGGAGGAAAGGCGCAGGAATATGTCGATATTTTCGGGCTTTTCGACGCAGCGTTGGGCCATTTTGGTCAAATCCCTGCGGGACGTCCAAATGGCTTCCCGCTCGAACCCAATTGCCCTTGGAAAGGCAACCAGCCTTCCCAGCGGGCCATTCGGCCCGATAGCATCGCCATTTGGACGCCTCAACGGCGCCAGTAACGGGTCCTGACCCTATGATTTTTTTAAGTCCTAATGAACCTGACTGTGCGGAAATAAGGCGCGGCGATGGGAGGTGACCGTTCGAACTTATTCCGACAACGCCTTTGCCAAGAGGGAGCGCCTACATATGATCCACCCGATCCGCGTCGAACAAAGTGCCGGAATTATTGCTCCGGTCAAATACCCTCCTTGCATCGCGATTGCGGAATTTCCACGATCAGACACTCATGAAAAGGCAAAGGCTGTGGGACCATGCTGAGCGATCAGTCACCCATCGCGCTTCGTCGCCGGCGGGTTTTCGAGACGATCGACCTCGATCTCACACGAGATCGCATATCCAGGGTGCTCCAGCCACACGAGCTGTCACCGGTCAAATCGACGGCGTTGCCATCGAACTGGCCATTCTATCTGGATCATATTCCTGTCGGAAGAATCGATATCGGGGCCATTTATTTTGGCGAAAGCCATGTGCACGTACCTGAATTCGCAGACTATCACCTGTTCATCATGTGCCTGCGAGGCGCCGCGACACTCTCGGTCGACGGGCAGCAGCAGCATATCAAGGGGCGCCAAGGAATATTGATTGCCCCTGGCGAGCAAATGCGTGCATCTTTCTCACAGGACTGCGAACAGCTTTTTGTGCGCATCAGCCGCGAGGCTCTCTTCCAACATAGCGGCATCCACCAGTTGCAATTTCGCCGCGAGGTCGATCTGGCGTCACCCCAACTCGGTCCCTGGCTGCGACAACTCGCCACGATCATTTCGGACGATCATACAGTCTGCCTGCTCGACGCCACTCCTCGTCTGGTCCATGACTATGAACAGCTCCTGTTAAGTCTCTTGCTGGCTGGACAGGTGCACCAGGATGCCTCCGCACGCAATCTTTCCATCGCGCCTGCCTGCGTGCGTCGCGCCGAAGCGTTCATCCATTCAGATTATGCCGAACCCCTGACTCTCGCGAACATTGCCACCGCCGCTGGCGTTCCGCCAAGAACACTGCTCGCCAGTTTCCGCAAATTTCGGGAGACAAGCCCGATTCGTTATCTGCGAGATGTACGACTCGATGCAGCGCGTACAGCGCTATGCAACGGCACGGCAAATACGATCGCGGATGCTGCAACCAGCGCCGGACTATTCCATTTCGGTCGTTTTGCCCAAGACTATGCCGAACGCTTTGGCGAGCTTCCTTCCCAGACCTTACGCAAACACCCCTGATCAAGCGCACTGCCATATTTCGCCATCGCGCATGAAATTTCCTGCGCGAAACGGATAATGGCTAGCCGAACCATGCCATAATTGGATTGAGCGTCAAACGACCGATCAAGATAATCAACCCGAAGTTCTATTCGGGGTAACGACAAAGATCCTCGACGAGATCTTCGTGAAGAAACGTTTTCATGTGCAGCAGGCAAGGCCAGATTAGAATATTTTCTTTCTCGTTAAATAACACTCGAAGAAAATAAGACGACTAATCGCCCAATACTGCTCCTGTCAGGCAATCAAAAAGAGTATCAACATGTCGGAAATCCCAATCTTCCCGCGCGATGACGGGTCGCGTGTTCCTTACAGTCTGTTTAGCAGCCAGGAAATATACGAGCGTGAACAGGAGCGGATCTATCGAGGGCCGACCTGGAGCTTTCTGGGCCTGGAGGGCGAAATTCCCAACCCCGGTGATTTCAAGAGCACCTTCGTAGGCGACACGCCCGTAGTCATGACCCGCACTGAAGATGGCGGCCTGGCGGCGTGGGTAAACCGGTGCGCGCACCGGGGCGCGATGGTCTGCCGCGAGGCGCGAGGTAACGCCTCATCGCACAATTGCGTCTATCACCAGTGGAGCTTCGACACGAAGGGCAATTTGCTCGGGGTTCCGTTCCGGCGCGGCCAGAAGGGTGCCGCCGGTATGCCCAAGGATTTCGATCCCAAGGCGCACGGTTTACGCCAATTGCGCGTGGACAGCTATCGCGGCCTCGTATTCGGCACGTTCAGCCAGGATGTCGCCGAGCTGCCCGATTATATCGGGCCGGTCATGCGCCCCTACATCGATCGCGTGTTTCATAAGCCTGTCGAATATCTCGGTTGCACGCGCCAGTTTTCCAATTCCAATTGGAAGCTCTATCTGGAAAATGTGAAGGACCCCTATCACGCCAGCCTGCTGCACCTGTTTCATACGACATTCAACATCTTCCGGGTCGGCATGAAATCGCACTGCGTAACCGATGGGGACAAGGGGTTACACAGCATCATTCTCGCTATCAAGGAACAGGGCGACACCGAAAGCGCTTATAAGGAACAGAATATCCGTTCCTATGACGAGGGCTTCCATCTCGAAGATGACAGCATATTGGGGCTCGTGCCTGAATATGACATAATGGCAACCAACCATATCCAACCGATTTTCCCACAACTTGTCGTGCAGCAGATTCACAACACGCTGGTCGCTAGACAATTACTCCCCAAGGGCCCGAATAATTTTGAGCTGATCTTCCATTTCTTCGGCTACACTGACGATACGCCCGAATTGCGCGCATTGCGTATCAAGCAGGCCAATCTCGTCGGTCCCGCCGGTTATATTTCTATGGAAGACACCGAAGCGACCGAATTGGTGCAATTTGGCACGGTGCGGGATGGCGATGCCTGTTCGGTGATCGAGATGGCGAAACAGGCCCCGGAACAGAATGACACCCTGATTACGGAAAAACTGATCCGCGCCTTCTGGAAGGGATATCAGGAATTGATGGACCTCGAAACGATGGGGGCAGCATAATGAACGAGGAACTAATCCTGCGTCTGGAAATTCAGGCGCTGCTCGATGCCTATGTTGCTACGATCGACGAGGATCGCATCGAGGACTGGCCCGGCTTTTTCACCGAAGACTGCCTCTATGAAATCATCCCCAAGGAGAATGTCGATCTAGGCCTTCCGATCGGTATCATGCGCTGTGAGAACAGCAGGATGTTGCGCGACCGGGTGGTCTCGTTACGCAATGCCAACATCTTTTCGCCCGCAACCTATCGACACTTTCTGTCAGGCCTGACCATCACGGACAGGCAGGATGAGGCGATCGAATTCAGTTGCAACTATCTCGTGATCAACACGAACCAGATAGGGCAATCCTTCGTCTATCAGACCGGGCGTTATCAAGACCTGATTGTGCGTCAGGAAGGCGCGTGGCGCTTCGCACAGAAGCGCGCAATTTTTGACACTTCGCGTGTGCAGACGCTGCTCGCGATCCCGGTTTGAAAAGGGACAAACATGACACAATGGCATGAAGTAGGCGAAATCGGGATCGTCGAGGAAGGCGAAGTCGCCGCGATCACGGCAGGAGGTAAGCCGTTGGCGCTGTTCCTGCTCGATGGTGAGTATCACGCGCTCTATGATCTTTGCTCACACGGCGATGCCCGCCTCTCGGATGGATATGTGGAGGACGGTTGCATCGAATGTCCGCTGCATCAGGGCATGTTCGAAATCTGCACCGGAAAGCCGGCAAAAGCCCCTGTAACGGAAGCGGTCCGGCATTATGCCGTGCGCACGGTTGAGGGACGCATCCAGGTGGAAGTCTGAACCATGTCGGAGACGTTTGTCATCATCGGTGCCGGGCAGGCAGGCGCCTGGGTAGCCAAGACTTTGCGCTCGGAAGGCTTTTCCGGGCGCATCGTCCTGATCGGGAAAGAAGCGCACTATCCCTATGAGCGCCCGCCCCTGTCGAAATCTGCGCTTGTTCAGGGGACCTTCCAGCCGGGCGAAACTATCCTGGACACGGCGTCTGCAGAAGCGGCGGACATCGATGTGCGGTTGGACACCCTCGTTGTCGAAATCGATCGAACCAGACAACTGATCGCCTGTAACGACGGCAGTTCCATTGCCTATGGCCGTCTGTTCATCACCACCGGCAGCGTGCCCCGGAAACCGAACTGGCTTCGCGACGGTGCGAGCAATCGCATATGTTTTTTGCGGACACGTGATGATGCGATGCGCTTGCACCAGAAGCTGGGCCGAGCACAACGCCTGTTGATCCTCGGCGGAGGCTGGATCGGGCTTGAGGCGGCCGCGAGCGCCCGCAAGATCGGACTTGATGTGAGTGTCTATGAAGCGGCGGAGCGACTCTGCGCACGTTCGCTACCTGCAGCTCTTTCGGAATGGCTCAGGTCGTTGCATGAGGGCAACGGGGTGAAAATCACGACCGGTGCCATAATCAAGGAGGTTCATGAGGATCAGGACGGTGTCAGAATGCTTCTGTCAGACGGACAGACGGTGACAGGCGATCTGATGCTTGTAGGGATAGGCAACCTGCCCGCTGTCGACCTTGCCAAGTCGGCCGGCCTGGAAGTCGACAATGGCATCGTCGTGGATCATGCCGGCCGGACCTCAGATTCCCGCATCTTTGCAGCAGGTGACGTGACCAACCAGCCATGTTCGATCACTTCTGGCCGTGCCCGCCGTGAAAGCTGGGCGAACGCCCAGAATCAGGCAATCGTGGCTGCCAGGGCGGCTTTGGGACAGGACGTTGCCCATAATGAAATACCCTGGATATGGTCGGATCAATATGATGCCAACATTCAGATTCTGGGCATTCCGGAACAGGCCGCGAATCTGGCCCCTCATCCCGCCACAAAGCCTGATACATTCTGCTGGCTGGCCACCAACGAAGAAGGGAGGCCGATTGGTGCAATCGCCGTAAACGCCCCCAGAGAACTGCGCGCTGCCCGCAAAATTATGGCCGCCGTCGATGTAGATGCAACCGCTGCCTGGAGTTAGTTTTAGATGATTTCCGTCTTGAGCGTTGATATCCAGCAGCGTGAATGACTTGGCTTGAATAGCCCCTAGAGGCTGTTATGGACTTGTGAGTCCGAATGGATTCAAAGGCTTGGATGGAGACCTGTCGCAAGCCTTACCCGTCTGACGTATCCGATGAGGAATGGTCGCTGATTGTGCCGTATCTGAC
>Ga0172382_10008928_pt1 | contig 13809 bp, 9 predicted proteins | sample Leawel138RmetaG_FD_122245 | JGI IMG/M metagenome (GOLD analysis project Ga0172382, IMG submission 122245) | Leachate microbial communities from a municipal landfill in Southern Ontario, Canada - Leachate well 138R metaG | ecosystem: Engineered > Solid waste > Landfill > Unclassified | place...
GCATTCACCCCGTTGAATGCTTTGCTTTCAAAGTTCCGGTTCCCGCCCGTGCCGAAAGCCACTGAACCTTTGGCATCAAGCGTCAAACCATCCACGATTTTGATATTAAGATTTCCGACCGCGTTTCCGGAATTTCCGTAGTTGGTGTCTAGAATTTCAGTCAATAGTCTGGGATTCCGAATCGTACCCGTTCCGACCCCCAAGCGACGATAAGAACCATCTTCGTTAAAAACCGGTTCCGTTGGCGACCACACGATCGATGACATCAACGGGATTGCCGTTTTGCTGCCGCCTTGTGCGATTCCCGGGTTCAGGTTATCGCTGTGTCCCAGGTTCGATTCGATCTGCACCGTGACACGGTCGCTGAGGTCCATATCCAGCTTCGCGTTTAACCCGTAGCCGCTGGCTTCCGTATTCCTGACCGTGCCGGTCGACTTCCGGTAACTGGGGGATACATAAAACCGGATGTTTTTCGCACCTCCGGAAAACACCGCTTTATACTTTTGTGAAAGACCGGTCCTGAAAATTTCGTCTTGCCAGTCTGTGCCGCCATTCGCTTTAAAACCTGCCACTTCCGCATCGGTGAAAGGATACGCGCCTACCCGGCTATTAAACTCGGAAAATTCGTAGGCTTCCATCAAATCGTAGCGTTGAGGGATATTGTCGACAGAAATATCGGAATAAACCTGCACAGTCGGCTTCCCCTGGGTTCCGCGTTTGGTTTTAACCAGGATGACCCCGTTTGCGCCGCGTGAGCCATAGATCGCCGTGGCGGAAGCATCTTTCAGAATTTCGATCGATTCGATATCATACATTTCCGGCATACTGCTGTAGTTGCCGTCCACCACGATCAACGGGTCGTTATTTCCCAGCAACGAGTTTGCACCACGGATACGGATAATCGACCCTTCGCCCGGGGCACCGTTACTTCTTCTGACCGCCACACCAGGTGCACGTCCCGAGAGCACGGAGTTGACCGAACTGGCCGGCTGATCCAAAAACGCGTCGGCCGAAACAGAGGCCACAGAACCGGTGAGGTCGCTCTTCTTCATTGTACCATAACCTATGGCAACCACTTCATCAATCCCGATAGTCTCTTCTGCAAGAACAACGTTGATTCTTGTTTGCGTCCCCACCAGTACTTCCTGCGTTTTCATCCCGATAAACGAATATTGGATGACCTCTTCAGGCGAAAGGTTCATCAGGCTGTACGATCCGTCAGCGCCGGTCACAGTTCCCCGCTGTGTCCCTTTGACGACCACCGAAACTCCCGGCAACGGCAAGCCGCCTGAATCCGTCACTTTACCCGTCACCGAAACCTGCTGTTGAAGCAAGCCGTCAGCTTTTCCTGCTTCAGGAACCGACAGTAGAATAAAACGGTCTTTCATGTTGTATTTCACGTTGGTTCCGGTAAACAGCTCATCGAGCACCTCATTGACTTTAGACGTTTTCATGGTAACCGAGACTTCACGGTTCACGTCGATTAGCTTCTCACTGTACATGAAGAAAAACTCACTTTGTTCTTCAATGCTTCGCAGCACCTCTTTCACCGTGGTGTTTCTCATGTTGAAGTTTAACACCTTTGTTTGCGAATACGTTTTATCGGCAAACACGCTAATTCCTGAAATCAGCAATAAGAAGACCGTTAATTTCATCGTTCTGAATACTTTTTTCAATCCGGGAATTTTACACTCCCGAAAAATACTTTCATTATTTTTCATACTTTTGTGTTGTTAATGTGATAACTGCCCGGTTCAATCCTACCGGGGTGGATTCTCAGACTGGCAAGGAAGTGTTGACGCACTTCCTTGTTGCTTTGTCCCGTAAGGTCATTTCAGTTCATTTTTATCATAGGCCATCCGATTAGTATTTAAGATCGTTTTTCTATCCGTATCCTTTGCTTTGAATAAGAGCCATCTGCCTGCCTCACTCTGGGCAACATGCGATAGGTGATGGGCGTGGTCTGCGTCATTAAGTCAAGAATCAGGTAAAGCGGATCATTCAAAAACGTGACGGTGTACGAGAATTCCTTCACGGCATCAGCCACTTCAATCTCCACGTTGAACATTCGCTCCAGTCTTTCGGCCACCCCCTGAATAGGCGCATTGTCAAATACCAGTTTGCCATCTTTCCAGGCAATGTACTGATCAATATTGTTCATCGTCGACACCACCCTTCCCGACTCGGGACTGTATGAAACATGTTGTCCCGGGACCAGGGTTTCGATTTGCTGATCCGTTTTTCCGGGAACCGCCTTTTCAAGAACGACCTTTCCCTCCACCAACGTGGTTGAGATGATAGCATCACCGGGATAAGACTGCACGTTAAACGTCGTTCCCAGCGCTTTTATATTCAGTTTTCCGGTTTTCACCACAAAAGGTTTCTCCGGGTTATGGGCTACTTGAAAATAGCCTTCACCCGACAGTGTAATCTCGCGGCGATCTCCGGCAAACATTCTCGGGTATTTGATTTTACTCCCATAGTTAAGGCTCACTTCCGATCCGTCAGACAACTGTACAACTGTTCGCGAACCGACAGGGGCAATCACTTCCAGCGAATCAACAGTCAGGTTTGTCAATTGTCCGGACCGGACGTCCCGGTTCAACAGCAAATAGAAGACAACCCCAAGTAACGGAACAAACAACACGGCGGCTGCCTGGTTCAACCACCTCGCCATCTTTGTCAGGCGAATCAGTTTGCCGCCTTCATTGCTCCTTTTGGCAAGGTTAATCTGATCGTGAATCTGATCGAGCAAGGCGCTGTACGTTCTCTCATCCTTTTTCTTCGCGTCAGGTTCAGCCATTTTCCAATGGTCAAAACCCCAACTCATTCCTTCCTTTTTCCAGGTTTCCTCTTCAATCCACGTCGCGAGCTGCTCAAATTCCTTTTCAGAACAGCGGTTTTTCAAATACTTTGTAAGAATCTCTTTATTCATTGTTTGAAACTTTGTACCTCCCACGTCTGTGGGAGGTACTGCAACCTAACTAAACTGAACCTATGAAATCTCTGCAAGATATTCACCGGATTTAACTCTATTACGCATAACCCCCAAAGGATAACTAGGGGAAAACGCATTTTTTTTAACAAAAAAATAACCAGGAGAATAAAATATTGACAGCCAGCCGACTATTGATGTGCAATTTCAGATATTTGATCACGGCGACCAAATGGTTGTTCACCGTACTTTCGGAGATCCCCAGCTTTTGGGCAATTTCTTTGTGGGACAGTCCCTCCTCCCGGCTCAAAAGATAGATTTCTTTCTGACGCGGGGTTAACTGTTGTAACAGGGTTTGCACTTGACGATCCAATTCCCTGAAGTGGATTTCATCGCTTACCTGTTCCCCCGGACCTTGTTGCAGGGATTTCAAATACGCCCTTGATTTGGCTTCCCTTATTCGTTTACGCAACAAACTCATGGTCGCGTTATAGGCAATGGTAAACAGAAACGACTCGAACGGTGCGCTTAAATCAATTTTGGCTTTTGACTCCCAAATCCGGATAAAGACTTCCTGGACGATCTCTTCCGCATCCTCTTCCTGCTTTAAATACATCCATACAAAACCATGCAGTTTACGGCAGTATTTGTTGTAGATAGCATCAAACGCGGCAACATCCCCCCCCTTCAGGCGCTTTATAAGTTCGGTATTAAATTGGCCGTTTTCCAAGAATCGTCAATTTGGTGAAACAAGACAAAGATACAAAACCAATATTTCATAAACAGGTATTCGGTAAGAACATTTCACGAACCGTCATTCGAAATCCTGATAATGAGTTGGTTTTGATCAGTTTGTTTTCCAATTCAACGTTTATTTTACAAGATATGTTTTCCCCTTTAACGTTTCAAATTCAACTTCAAAAAAATCCGTTTCCTGCTTTTTGCCGTTTCGATCCGGTATTTCCGGTTCTTCCGTTTCCGCAGAAAAAAGAAGGGGATTTGGGTTTTCACTAATGGCCGGGCCCGCTTCAACACCCGAAATTTTCACTGGGACACTTGTACGTAAACGGCAATTTCCACCGACGGAAGAACTGATCTTCGCCCACGCAAGTTGTCCGTCTTTCCACGCCATATCGACCGTGAAACCGCCGCGCGCTTTCAATCCTGAAACTTTGCCGTCGGCCCAACCGGAAGGCAGGGCAGGCAATAGATGGATGGCGCCGGTATGGCTTTGCACGAGCATTTCGGCAACACCCGCTGTATATCCGAAGTTGCCATCGATCTGGAATGGGGGGTGGGCGTCGAGCATTCACCCGGTTGGCAGCTTCGTCCTGTTGAAGCGGCCAACATACCGTTCTGATTGTGAATTATCTGCTATCAAGTGGAGTACCTTCACTGATTACCGTTACCTGGACTCTCGAATTGATTCCTTCTGTCCCTTTCCCCGAAAATATGATTTGATTTTCGCCCGGGGCCAAAAGCGGAATTTCACCATCAATTTTAACCGCCGTGATCAGTTCTCCCCTCCTGCCGTACAGGTAGCACCCTGAATCCGGTTTCAATTCGAGGAACATGCCCGGACGCATGGTGACAGGGAAAGTGATTTTTTTTCCATTGACCGTGATCCCGGGATTTTCAAGGGGAACGGAAACCATTGGCAACGCTTTTACCGGCCCTATTTTGCATTCAACATCTTGCCCCGGAGAGAGGTTATTATACCATAACTGGAGTTTTTCAATATGGTTAAAATCGACGGTATGCCTGTAGGAGTCATAGACATAAAAATGGGAGTCGTCGGGCCAGATATAGTCACTTATTTTGGAAGACTCTATTTCGACCAGTTCAAAATATTTCCAGCCGGTAAAGTCAACCGTGATAAAACGGTCGCCGTGGGCGCCATGCGAAATGTGCAGCGGGCTCCTCACGCTCAGGTTGAGCACCTGTCCGTTGCCATCGCCTTTCACCCAGACCCCAAGCGCCTTGTTCCCACCCAAATTGACCGCCGGGACAAACGTTTTTTCCAGATTGATATAGGAACCATCCTGTGGCGATTTGCCGGCGTTTTTTGCAGAGAATGATCCGCTTGTTTCCCCATCGGGTGTTTTTTCTTCGGAAATGCTGATTCGGCCTGCAATCCCTTCTGCACTCAATTCGCGAATAAAATCATCGGGATTCGAAAAATCGGCTAAAATAATATTGGAAGAATCGTTATACGGTTTTACCGACATCAGTAATTCGATCCTGAGTTTTACAGGCTGTTCCCCGAATTCGTTGTTCACCGTCCATTTGGATGAAGGATGGCCGGGACCGGTAACTTTATGTTTTTGATAAGTAACCGGTTTAAAATTCCATTCCCCGTCTTTTCCCTGAAACAGGGTAAATTCTTTTCCTGGTTGCCGGAGCAGCTTTTTTACCTCTTCCCCAAAATAATCCCGGTGTCTCAACTCCTCGTATTGTTTAAGTATTTCAGCGCTTCGTTTGAAAAGCGGGATCTCATCCAGTGTTTTTTTATCCACTCCGCCCAGTTGCGAGAACCCGGCATCATTGCCAATCATTTTACATCCAAGGTATTCAATGTCATCAAAAAAGGTAGGTTCTACCTGAGGCGGGTCCCAGGTTTGGTTGCCCCACCACCCCAAATGAAGAGGAAGGAGTATCTGTCCGTTTTCAATACCCGCGTATTTGTCAATCAGGGGCGAATGACCGCGCCATCGGCCATGTTCCCACTCATTCGATTTTATCTCATCCGGAAGGAAAAATGCGGAAGCTTTTATCGATGCCAGATGGATGTCAATAAACCGTTTATATCCCCGCACCGGCCTGTCCCATGCCTGCCAGCGCGATCGGTAATGCCACCAGTGATGCGACATGGAGCTCATTTCCATTCCAACCGGGCGTTTCAGATGCTTCGCAACCTCAAAAATAAACTTCGTGCCATAGTACCAGAAGTTTTCCTCCCCCCCAAGCACTGCGGCGCCATCGATGGCATCAAAATAAATCCCGTCAAATTCGCAGTGGTTGACGATTTCTGCATGTCGCTGTGCTATTTCGTCGAACAACCTGGTTTTCGGTCCCGGGACAAAACGGCCGAACCTCTCGCTCAGGTGACAGGCTACTTCCCCGGCGGCATGGGATGACGGCTTCGTGCCGTTTGCCCCGCGCCTGAGCCCGGTAAATTTATAAGGGGCCGATTTTGACACCCCACTGAACCGGATCAGTTCATCGCCGATCTTTAACGTGACACTGTTCTCGGTATGAAAACCGGTAATCGTGGAAATGTTGGCTGTTGATTCCTCCACAACAATCTCATTGTTATTTTCATCAACAGGTTCAGCAAGCGTAAACGTACGGACGTATCCCAAATCTTTACTGGGGACAAGCGTTACATATTTTGAGTTTTTGTCGATAAAAAAGGCATACGTATGGAATATATGGGAGATTCCCGCCCCGTGCAGCCGGGCGTTGATCCTTTTAAATGAATCCCACCCATCGGGCCATTTATCCTTTTTCAGGTCAAAAGTGCCGAATTCAAAAAAATCGCCACCCCCATGACTATCGATCTGGTTGAAACCCAATTTTTGGCATGTTTCAATCCACTCGTCCACTGTTTCTTCAGTCAGGGTACCGAAGTTCATCAGGTAAGAACCGTAGCCTTCTTTTTTCATGAGCGCCCATGCGCCGCCTTCGTCCGAAAAGGGAATATCGCTGGCTTTTGTCATGACTTCACGGATAACCGGAAGAATCTTCTCCCGGGGCAAGCCCAGTAATGTTATTTCAGCCCCTTCCAGACCAAATCTTTCATAGCATGTTGCCCACAGATGGGTCTGCAAAGGGGGCAATTGCCTGACATGGGTATATAGGTTCATAGAAAGCACGCAGGCTGAAAAAGGTTCGTAGGGCATCCCTTCCAGCTTCAGTGGAATATTTAGAAAAGCAAGAGATTCGAAATCCCCGGTGGTTGATATAACTTTCAGGGTAATATGATCATCAGCTTTATTAATCTGTAAGTCAGAGGTAACACCTGTTTTCCCAAATACCATTTCAATGTGATTCCCTTCAAAAGAAATTGCAGTAACTTCATGTCTTTCGCCTTCAATTACGATATAGGCGCATTTCGACCTTGTTTCAGAATCGAGGTAATCCTTGCCTGTTGTTTTATCGATAAAACTGCGATTTACTCCATTACCGGCTATTTCGTATCTGAAATAATCATTTTCGATAATGACAGTCTTTTTAAGACCAGGAAGGCATGAAAGCATCGTGAATAAACCTGCAAACACAAGGAACAAATTGACTTTTACCATTTTTTAATTTTATGTTTTATGCTGGTCAAATAATAATTTTATCACATGCTACTTCTTAATTTTCCCCGGGGTTTCCGTTTCCAGCGGGTCCCCTTCATTGATAACCGTTACCTGAATCCTTGAATTGATCCCTTGTGTGCCTTTCCCCGAAAATGAAATTTGATTTTCCCCTGAGGCCAACACCGGAATTTCGTTATCGATTCTAACCTCCGTTAAAAGTTCCCCTTTTGGTCCGTACAATTTACAATCGGATACCGAATTCAATTCGAGGAACATACCCGGTTCCATGGTTACAGGAAAAGTAATCATTTTCCCGTTTACCATTATTCCGGGGTTTTCGAGTGGAACGGAAACCATGGGAATCGCTTTTACAGGGCCAATTTTACATTCAACGGTTTCCCCTGCGGGCAGGTTATTGTACCATAACTGGATTTTGTCAACATTTTTAAAGTCCACAGTGTTCCGGTAAGAATCGTACACATATAAGTGATCATCTGAAACGGGAGAAGGCCAAATATAATTACTGAATTCAGATGATTCTATTTCTACCAGTTCGAAATACTTCCAGCCGGTAAAATCAATTTTCACAAAATGATCCCCTCTTGCACCATATGAAAAATGTATAGGACTTTCAATCCTGATATTCAAAAGCTCTCCTTTACCATCGCCATGAACCCACACCCCCAAAGCCTGATTTTTTTGAAGGTTCAACCAGGGTTCAAATTTTTTTTCCATTTTCATCCAGGAACCCTCTCTTAGGGATTTTCCTGAGCTAAATGCTGAAAATACAGCCTGAACATTGCCGTTCTCCGTTTTTTCTTCAGCCTTTTTTAGCCAACCGGTCACTCCTTCTGCTGCTTCGGGATCTTCAAATTCTTTATTACCTGAAAAATCTGTCAGCACAATATTTTCCGGGTCATCATACGGTTTAACCGACATAAGCAGCTCGATACGCAAACGGAGCGGCTGGGGGGCAAATTTATTATGAACAGTCCAATTTGCCGAGTAGTGGTTCAACCCTGCTATTTTATGTTTTTGATAATGAACTGGTTTGAAGTTCCAGTTCCCATTTTTTTCCTGAAACAGGGTAAACTCCTTTCCGGGTTGTCGTAGCAGGCTTCGTACCGAATCGTTGAAATAATTCAAGTGACGTAATTCTTCGTATTGTTTTATAATCGGGACTAACCGGGCAAACAATGGGTATTCTTCCAGTGTTTGTTTATCGACACCGCCAAGCATTGACAGCCCTGCATTATTTCCGATCATCTTGCAACATAAATATTCAACATCGTCAGGAAATGTCGGTTCAATCTGAGGCGGGTCCCAGGTCTGGTTTCCCCACCACCCCAGGTGAAGGGGAAGGAGGAGCGGACCGTTCCCTTCTCTTGCAAATTTTTCAACTGCAGATGTATTCCCTCGATAATCTCCGTGCTTATAGGAATGTGTTTTAATCTGGGCAGCATGTAAATCGATGAACTGTTTGTAACCGCGGAACGGCCGGTCCCAGGCCTGCCAACGCGAACGATAGTGCCACAGGTGATGGGTCATTGCACACATTTCCATACTCACCGGCCGCTTCAGGTATTTTGCAACATTAAATATGAACTTGGTAGTATAGTACCATGTGTTTTCATCGCCGTCCAGGATATCGCCGTCCAGCGCATCGAAATAAATGCCGTCAAAGTTGCACTCATTCACAATTTCTGCGGTCCTCCTGGCGATCTCTTCGAATAAGGGAGTTTCAGCTCCCGGTACAAACATGCCAATTTCTTCTTTTAAATAACAGACAGTATCCTTAAGCGCATGTGGGGTAATTTTTGTTTTGTTTACCCCGCGCGTACACCCGGTAAATTTATACGGAGGGGCGCTGGTGACCCCGCTGAACCGGACCAATTCTTCCCCAATGCGGAGCGTCTTACTACTGCCGGAAAGAAACTCAGGCATCGCAAGAATATTCTCTGTAGGTTCCTTTACAACGATCTCCTTATCTTCTATACTTACAGGTTCAGCTATGGTAAAGGAATTATAATATGCCAGGTCGGCACTTGGAACAGGCCTTGCGTATTTCGACTTTTTTTGAATAAAAAAGGCATAGGTCTGCAAGATAGAGGAAATACCAGCTTTGTGCAGTCGTTCATTTATACGTTTAAAATGATCCCAGCCGTCGGGCCATTTTTCCGGGTTCAGTTCAAAATCACCGAAGGTGAAAAAATCATCACCTCCGCCATGACTGTCAATCTGGTTAAATCCCAGGTTCCTACACATTCCGATCCAATCCGGGACAGTTTCCCCGGTTAATGTACCGAAGTTCATCAGGTAAGAACCATATCCTTCTTTTTTCATAAGCGCCCATGCGCCACCTTCGTCGGAAAAGGGGATATCGCTGGCTTTTGTCATGACTTCACGGATAACCGGAAGGATTTTCTCCCGGGGCAAGCCCAGTAACGTTATTTCAGCCCCTTCCAGACCAAATCTTTCATAGCATGTTGCCCAAAGATGGGTCTGTAAAGGGGGCAATTGCCTGACATGCGTAAACAGGTTCATAGAAAGCACGCAGGCAGAAAAGGGTTCATAAGGCATCCCTTCCAGCTTTAAAGGAACATTAAGAAAAGTCAGGGATTCAACATTTTCTGTTAGTGAGACAACCTTCAGCGTTAGTTGATTTCCGGCTGCCATAACCTGAATGCCGGCTTCCGCCCCACTCTCTCCAAACTCCATGCGCAGGAGGGAATCCCCGAATACTACTTTTGATACTTCATAGCTGATCCCATTCATGGATAGGAAAGCACACTTTGTTCGGGTATCATGATCGAGATAATCCTTGCCAGTCGTCTTGTCGGTGAATTGTAAATTGGTACCGTCAACCGACAGGACATACCTGAAAAAGTGATTCTCAAGAACGACCTGACCGGAATCACAGCCGTAAAAAAGAAGATTTACCAGCATCAATGCAAAGAAATTGATGATAGGCCTCATTTTAATCGTTATACTTTTCTTCATGTGGTCATCTTTTAAAAATTAGTTTCCAGTGACAAAAATTTAATCAGGCATTACTGCCCGTGGTCTCCCGGAACGTTTCGGGAGGGCGAGCCCGGATGCACAAAGGAAGGAAAACCATCGTAAAATTACCAGCTTTCCCCATCTTATTACATTTTTTATGATAAATTTAAACCCAAAACCGCAATATGACCGGGGAAAACCGCAATATGACCAGGGGCATGAACACAAAAGAAGTATTAATCCGCTTTGCTCCGATGCCCAATCGATGAGTCCAGTCCCAAAAGCCCAGCAATAAACGCATCATTTGTTAAAAATAAAAAAAATTAAAACATGCATACCCGCATTCGGTTTCATAATGTTTGGGCATATCTGTTTATTTGATACTTTTACACCAATATTTTTACACAACTGTTCACGTGTACAGTAAGGAAGAAAACGATCAGACAAGCTTATGATTTTGTCAAAAGAAGCAATCGATCAATGGTATCATTTTTATGATCAATTAATCCATTTCCGGGAGGCGAATGGTCATTGTAACATTCTGCCCGACAGTAAGAAAAATGAGAAGCTGCTTAAATGGGCATTGATCCAGAAAAGAGCAAAGCACCAGTTGCCAAAGGAATTCAAAGAAAAATTAAAAGTGCTAGACTTTGATTTTTCGATTAATCATATAGATAGCTGGTACGAGCACTATGAGGCTTTGGAACAGTTTTTCGCAAAATACGGACATACGCATGTACCCTCTGCGGATCCGCAATACGCATCGTTGCATGAATGGCTGATCACTCAGGTCAGGAATAAAAGCGCTTTAAGCGAAGATCAAAGAGCCAGGCTTGATTCTCTTGGGGTGCATTGGGAGTTTAAAGATCTCCGGGAGTGGAGATGGCATGAGATGTATGCCCAGTTAAAAGATTTTTATCAGGAACATGGCCATTGCAACGTGCCGCAAAAATGGAAAGTAAACCGGAAGCTGAGTTCCTGGGTGTCTGTTCAGCGGCGCAGGATCACTGAGCGGAACATGAAAAAGCACCGCAAAGACAAACTGGATGCCATGGGTTTCGTATGGGATTTCAGGGAGGTGTATGACAACCAGTGGAAAGACAAATTTGACCAGTTAGTCGCGTTTAAAAATAAACATGGACATTGCAAGGTACCCCTGACCTATGCGAATCAGCATCTGGCGGGGTGGGTAGACCGTCAGCGAACGTTAAAGACCAAGGGAAGGCTGCCTGCAGGCCGTGAACAGAAACTCAACGAAATTGGCTTCATCTGGGACTGTGGCGTTTTGCAAGAAGAATGGTGGCAGGAGAAATTTGACCAGCTTCTGCAATACAAAAAGCAATACGGAGATTGTCAGGTGCCTGTAAACTGGAAGGAGAATCCTTCGCTGGGTACCTGGGTGAACACGCAAAGAACGCTGGCAAAAAAAGGGAAAATCGACCCGGCAAAAAAGAAAAAACTGGACGACATCGGTTTTATTTGGAGTAAACAGGCCTGGAAACTTCAACTGAAGAAATACGATCAGCAGTGGGAAAAGAATTACGAAAGGCTGAAAGCGTACAAAAAGGAATACGGTGAAATTCAAGTCTCCGTGCGTATCGATTGGCCGCTGGAACGTTGGACCTGTATCCAAAGAAGGGAAAAGCAAACCGGTAAGATCGCGGCCTGGAAGGTCAAAAAGCTTGATCGGATCGATTTTCCATGGAATATCCACGAATCATATTGGATGAAGATGTACAACCAGCTTGTGCGGTTTAAGGAAAAATACGGACATACCCGGATCCCGTATTACTGGAGCGAAAATCCGCGGTTGGGCCATTGGGTTTCCAGAACACGGCGCAAGATATACGAACTCACAGAAGAACAAACAAAGTTGTTGAATAAAGCAGGCTTTCATTGGCATGTGGTGCGTAAAAATCCGGTACCCTGGAGCCACATGTTCCAGCTTCTGGTTGCATTTAAAAAGGAATACGGGCACACCAGGGTTCCGGTAAAATGGGAGAAAAACAAGAAGCTCGGGAAATGGGTTTCGCGCATGCGTTCTGACCGGGACAAGTTAAGTCCCGAAAGGAGACGGCTGCTCGACGAAATCAATTTCGACTGGGGCAGAAAGATGAGGAACGAACGGTAAGAAAAGGTCCCGTTTTCGGGATCATTTTTGGAGGCAGCAGGTAATGTCATTATCGTATGACAATTTATCATTATGTCCCCGTTTTTACTAAATTTGGATCACGGATCTAAAAAACGCAAACGAGGAATGGTATTTATCTGCGTTAAAGTTACAAATGATATTCATGCCGGGGCGTCACGTCTGGAAATGAGTATCACGCATCCGGACTAAAGCTGACTTCTATGAGGAAACGAGACAAAAGCGGAACAACAACTACGTGCCGTCAAACAGTCGGCTCTTTTTCCTTTGCCGAAAAAGCTACAGTCAGGGTGCTCATTGAAGGGTATGCCCGCCAGGTTGAAAACGGATGGGTTGCCAGTTCCACAACTTGCCTGGTGATTTCGTCGGGTATGAAAATTATCACTGATCCGGGTTGCAACAGGCAAAAGCTATTGGATGCCCTGTCGAAAGAAAATCTATCTGCCGACGATATCGATTTTGTATTCCTGTCGCACGGACATCCCGACCACATCCTGCTGGCCGGGATTTTTGCCAATGCCAGACAGGTCACCTACGATGACGATCTGGTTTATGACCAGGATCGCATGGTTAAATTTGACAAACATATTTTAGGCCCGCATACTGAAGTTATTCACACACCCGGGCATGTACCCGATCATATTTCCTTACTGGTCGACACCAGTGAAGGTGTTGTTGCCATCGCCGGAGACGTTTTCTGGTGGCCGGACGGAGAAAAACAGGATCCCGGTGCCCTTATAGCCGGCCCTTTTGAGCCCTCCGGCCTGAACCGGGAAATGCTTGCCCAAAGCCGTTCACAATTATTAAAAACGGCTGACCTGATCATCCCGGGACATGGAAAAATGTTCAGGGGAATGAAAGGGAAAACGGAGACCGGAAGAAACATAAAAAAGGCGGAAGGGAGACCGGAGAACGGAGAATGGAAACCTGAAGAAAAATAAAAAGGAAGACCGGAGAACGGGAACCGGATGAAATACAGAACTAACAAAAAACCAAATGAGCACGACGGGGAATTTTTATGAAAAAGCTGACGAAGTTCAGAAACCATTAATAATCCTGAATATGCTAAAAATTAATTATCTGAAAGAGGAAGATCAACTAATATGCACGTTCTCCGGTCATCTCGGCGGAGAGGTTTGCGAAAAACTGGCCACCAACATCGACCAGCGATTGACCCAGATCAAGGAAAACCGGACTGATCCGGATCAGTTGCAGGTCATTTTTGACCTGGCTGAAGTTTCGTATATCGCTTCCTCATATATCAGGATATGCATGAGTACAGCAAAAAAACTGAAACCCGGAAATTTTTCAATCATTAACTGTAACCCATTCATCAAAAAAACGCTTAAGATCGTTGGTCTGGATGACATGCTGAACGTCCGATAGGTGTAAAAATTGTCCATAAAATGCAGACATTCGAA
>Ga0172382_10008929_pt1 | contig 13808 bp, 8 predicted proteins | sample Leawel138RmetaG_FD_122245 | JGI IMG/M metagenome (GOLD analysis project Ga0172382, IMG submission 122245) | Leachate microbial communities from a municipal landfill in Southern Ontario, Canada - Leachate well 138R metaG | ecosystem: Engineered > Solid waste > Landfill > Unclassified | place...
CCCTTGCCGAGCTTGCGCAGGTGATCAAAGATTTCGCCTTCCAGCACATAGCGGCCAACAACGGCCAGGGTGGAGGGGGCTTGTTCCGGACTGGGCTTCTCAACCATGCCGAAAACCTGCGCGGTCCGGGCTTGATTGGAGCGGGTGTCAACAATGCCGTATTTGGAGGTGTCTTCGCGCGCCACGTCCTGGACCCCAAGCACGCTGCCATCCTGCTGCATGGCGACCTCGACCAATTGCTTGGTCACCGGGGTGTCGGCATCAATCAAGTCATCCGCCAGCAGTACCGCGAACGGCTCATTGCCGACAACCGGCTCGGCGCATAGCACCGCATGGCCAAGACCCAGCGGTGCCGGTTGGCGGATGAAGATGCAGTTGACGCTGGACGGAATGATGTTGCGGACGGTTTCGAGCAGCTCCAGCTTGTTTTTAGCCTGCAGTTCGGCTTCGAGCTCGGGAATCGTATCGAAATGGTCTTCAATGGCGCGCTTATTACGGCCAGTAATGAAGACGAGGTTGGTCATCCCGGCGGCCACCGCTTCGTCCACCGCATATTGAATCAACGGACGATCAATGACCGGCAGCATTTCTTTGGGCATGGCCTTGGTGGCGGGCAAAAAACGGGTGCCAAGGCCGGCGACGGGAAAAACAGCGGTGCGTACAGGTTTCATTAGGCTTGGTTCTTTCGTCGGTTACGAATAATCCCGCCATCATAGCGCGGACGGATTCTAAAAACGTCAGCAAGTATGCCGGAATCGTCAGTAAGTGTGCGCGATTGGAACGTAAGGGGCTGGCTTGTGTTTTGCCCCCAGGGACAACAATACGGGATTTTCTTTAAAAACTTTAACAACCGTAAAGAAAGGCGCTGGATGGTAACCAAGTTGCTGGATAATGACGTAAACCTTGGAAGCTGGCGGCAAATCCCGTAGACTCCAGCCTGGAGTTTGATGCGGAATCCTCGTTTTTACTTTGCCAAAAAACTGCTTGCAGTCCAACCGCTGACCCGCCGTGGCGCATGGTGTCCTGAATAGTCGATGTCTCCTATGTCTTTTTTACGTGCAGCCACTTTTCTCTCCCTGCTGATGGGCGTGTTGACCGCTGCGCCGGTCCAGGCGCAGTCCGCGCCGATGATGGTGCCCGCCGGTGACCAGGCGCTGCGCCAGGATCTGCAATGGCTGATTGACCGCCGCATTATCTCAATGAGCGTCAGCACCTGGCCGGTGTCCTTGACCGTCATTGAAAAAGCACTGGAAAACCGGAAAAAAACCAATCTGGAGCGGGCTGACGTTCACGCTTTGCTGTCGGTGCGCCGCGCGCTGGATGACTTCCGGGCCACGCGTTTCGGGCTGGAAGCGCACGTCAACACTGATTCCGCGCCGCAACTCGGCTTTGCGCAACAGAGCCGTGCCCGGGCAGGTCTGGGCTTGTACGCGCAAGGTGCGAATGCGCGGGTGGCCGGACGCTTGCAGGTCAATGGTCTGAACAAACCACTGACTGACAAGCAATCCTCGGTCAATCTGGAAGGCAGCTATATGGCCACCCAGTTCCTCGGACAGGTGGTCTATGCCGGACAGCTTGCCCATTATTGGGGGCCGGGCCAGGATGGCAGCATCAACTGGGGCAATGCGGGCACCGCCATTCCGGGTATCGGCTTGCAACGCGCCGCGCAAACTGCGCCGGAAACGCCGTGGCTGTCGTGGATTGGCCCCTGGGGCTATGAGGTGTTTGCCGGTCAGATGCAGCATGACACCGCCGTGCCGAATGCCAAGGTCTTCAACGCCCGGCTGTTCTTTCAGCCGGTCACCGGCCTGGAAATCGGCTTCAGCCGTTTCATGCAGTGGGGCGGAGATGGCCGGGACAACAGCTTTGGCGCGTGGTGGCGCCAGATCATCGGTAATTCAAATCCCAACGCTGGCGGGACTGACACCGGCAATGAGCTGGCGGGCCTGGATTTCCGCTATACGCTGCCGTTCTTCAGCAATCCCGTTTCAGTGTACGGACAGTTTGCCGGTGAAGATGAAGCGGACAAAATGCCGTCCAAATTCATTGGACAGTTGGGGCTGCAATATCAATACATCATCGGCACGGGGACGCGGGTGCAATGGCATGTGGAAGCCGCTGACACGATGGCTCGCCGCCTGTTCCGTTCGAACGCGTACGGCGATCCCGGCATTGCTTATAACCATGGTATCTACCGCAATGGCCTGTATCACGACGGCATGCCGATTGGTCACCCGATAGGCGGCGATGGCCGGTCCTATGCCATCGGGCTGTCCGTCGTGCCGGATGACTTCCGTTACCATTCGCGCTTTCATGCCCGCTTCATGATGGCAAAAGTGAGTGAGTCCGATCGAGCCACCAACCGGGGGAGCAATCACGTTTTTCCTGATCCCGCAAAATGGTATGGTACGGATCTCTCTTATAGCTGGCGCATCCGCCCCGCGTCGTTCTCGGCGGGCGTGCGGTGGATGAAACGCAGCAGCGGTAATTTCAACTCTACACTTAGTTTGATGGTGTCGATGCAGATCCCGCTTGGGAACCCCTAATTTCTGATTTGTTTTATGACTAAACTGCAATCTCCCGCTGTCGTCATGGTGATGTGCACCGGGAACGTGTGCCGCAGTCCGATGGCCGAAGCTGCACTCAAACACTTTATTACCCAGGCTGGTCTTGAGGCCGAGGTCATTTCACGCGGCTTGGCCGCCCCGGTTGGCCGTTCGCCCCATGAATTCGCCGTGAAAGTCTGTGAAGGCGCCGGCATCCCGATCCCGCAGGACAAGCGTGCGGCGGCCGTCAGCAGCGCTGAAATGTCCTTGGCATCCGTCATTTTCATCATGGACCAGGGGCATCGCAAGGAAGTGCAACAACGTTTCCCCGCCGCCACCGGCAAAACCTTTTTGCTCGGTCATTGGGGGCAAGGAGATATTCCGGACCCGATCAACGAGCCCGAGGCCGCTTTTCACCAAGTCTGGGCGCAGATTCATGCGGGCAGTCAACAGTGGGTTGAACAGCTTGGCAAAGCAGGCTTGATTCCTTCAAAACAATAATATGCGCCCTATACCCGTGCTGCATAAACGTCGATCGCCAATAGGAAGCCGGATGGTGACTCAAACTTCTTCACTCAATCTCTGGAAGGTCAGCGCGTCATTGACCTTGCTGACGCTGGTTTCTGGGTGCGCACTGGCGCCTGGTAATTACTTGGGCATACGGCCCAAGGCCAATGAAACCGATGACTATAAATACGATATCTCGGGTGCGGAAACGGTTGAAGACCGTGCTGACATCCATTCAATCACGCCGCTCAGCGTGGCACGGCTGATTGAAGCGCGCCAGCAGCAGCAAGCCGAGCCGTCGCCGTTGCTGTCCTTTCCGAACAGAACCTCGACCGAACACTACTCCTACAAGCTGGGCGCACAAGATGTATTGCTCATCACGGTGTGGAACCATCCGGAGCTGAACAATCCGGCCGGTACCTTGCGGACCGAAACCGCGGGCCGGGTGATTGGCGAAGACGGGGCGTTCTTTTACCCCTATGTTGGCGCTATCAAGGCGGCAGGTCGGACCGTGCAGCAAGTGCGGGACGAACTGGCCAAGAAGCTGCAGAAATACCTGGTCGAGCCGCAGGTCGATGTGTCCGTCCTGGAGTATCGCAGCCAGCGTGCCTACGTCATGGGGCAGGTCGAACAGCCGGGTGTCGTCAGGCTCAACGATGTGCCGTTGACCATCAGCGATTTGGTGGGTGGTACGGGGGGCTTCAAGAATGAAGCTGATTTGAAAGGCGCAACCTTGACGCGCAATGGCAATAAATATCCGGTTGATCTGTTGGCCCTGTTTTATCAGGGCGACGTGACGCAAGACATCCGTATCCAGCCTGGTGATGTCCTGACCATCCCGGAGAATCGCTACAACAAGGTTTTTGTGTTGGGCGAAGTGCTGAAACCGCAATCCTTGCTGATGCCGCGTGGACGCTTGAGCTTGGCGGAGGCCATCAGCGATACCGGTGGTATGAATCCGCTTTCGTCAAACGCGGGCCAGATTTACGTCATTCGTGAAGGTGAGAGCGGCCGCCCCCAAATCTGGCACCTGGACGCGAAGAGCCCCGATGCGCTGGTATTGGCGGATCGCTTCGATCTGGAAGCGCGTGACATCGTCTACGTTGATCCGGCCGGTGTGGCGCGTTTCAGCCGTGTAATCAACAACATTATCCCGACAGCCTCGTTCTTGAGGGCGGTGGCAAACGACTAAGCTCATGATGAATCCTTCCCCCCTTTCCGCCCAGGATACTGACGGCAGTGACCTGGACTTCAGTCTGACCGACATCCTTGACACCTTGCTCCAGTATCTGGGGACCATCGTGGCGGTTTTTGTCACGGTTCTGGTGTTGGGCGTGCTCTATGCTTTGCTGGCTACACCGATCTATCGCGCTGATGCGCTAGTCCAGATTGAAGAGAAAAGAGGTTCAACCTTGAGTGCGGCGCAAGATATTGCAACCGCGCTGGGCTCGGCGGTTAGCCCCGTTGCCGGCGAGATTGAAGTCCTGCGCTCGCGTGAGGTTATTGGCCGCGCGATCGAGCTGACGCGTTCAGATCTGGTGGTTGAGCCGGCTTACTTCCCGGTGTTTGGCGCCTGGTTGGCGCGCCGCCATGATGTAGAGAAAGGCCTGGGTTCACCTTTCCTCGGCCTTTCCTCCTATTTCTGGGGCGGCGAGGTCTTGCGCATTGGCTTGCTTGATGTGCCGTCTCGCGCTTTGGGCAAGCCGTTCGAGTTGAGGGCAACCGAGGATGGCTTCGATCTTTTTGATGAAGAGGGCCAACGCCTGCTCAATAATGCCGCGATTGGGCAGATGCATGTGTTTCCCGCCTTGGGGGGGGAAGGACGGATCCTGGTGCAGGAGTTTGATGCAAACCCGGGTGCCACGGCCACGATTGCCCGCCTATCTCTGATGGAAACTTATCGCGGCATCAACCAGCGTCTGTCCGTGTCCGAAACCGCAAGGCAGAGCAGCATGGTCCGCTTGGCGTTGGAAGATGCGGACATGCAATATGCCAAGAACCTGATCAACGCTATTGCGCGTGCTTACCTGGAGCAGAACGTTGAGCGGCGTTCGGCGGAAGCCGAGCAGAGTTTGCAGTTCCTGGAAAGCTATCTGCCGGACTTGAAGCGCTCGGTTGAAACGTCGGAAGAGGCGTTGAGCCGTTACCAGACGCAAACCAATCAATTGAGTGTTGATAAAGAGGCCGAAGCGTTGCTTGAGCAGGCAGTCAGCGCTGAGAAAGAGCGCTTGGAACTGCAATTGAAGTTGAACCAGGCGCGCCAACGTTTTACGTCGGACCATCCGGAAATCCGGGCTTTAGGTGAGCAACTGGCTTCTATCGCCAAAGAGTCTTCACGCATCAATGAAACGGTCAACAAGTTGCCGGGCAGCCAGCGCGATATGCTGCGGCTGCAGCGGGACCGCATGGTCAATAATGAGCTCTATGTTGCGCTGTTGAACAATGCCCAGCAATTGAAGGTCGCGAAGGCAGGTACGATCGGGAATGTTCACATTGTGGATTACGCGGTTGAAGATACCCGCGCAGTTGCGCCGCAGCGCGTCCGGATTGTTGGCATTGCCGGTCTGCTGGGCCTGTTCCTTGGCGTGCTGGCAGCCTTCGGCCGCCGCGTATTGCGTCCGACCGTGGGAGACAGCGATGAAATCGAACGCGCGACCGGCCTGACGTCCTATGCCTCGATTCCCGAATCCGATGTGCAGCAAAAGCTGAATTCCAGTATACGGGATCGCAAGGGGCGCAGCGCCATCGTGGACGGGCGGAACCAGTTGCTGGCCATTTTGCAGCCTGATGATCCCGCGGTGGAAAGCCTGCGCTCCTTGCGGACTGGGCTTGCTTTTGCAATGATGGGCGCGAAGGACAACAACGTGGCCTTTACCGGGCCCACCGAGTCGCTGGGCAAGAGTTTTATTTCCGCAAACTTTGCCGTGCTGTTAGCCGGCGCGGGCAAGCGGGTGCTGGTAGTGGATACCGATATGCGACGTTCGCAGCTCGGCGCCTACTTCGGCTATAAAGGCGTGGCGGGCCTGTCCGAGGTGTTGGCAGGCACCCGCAGCCTGGAGCAGGCGGTTCGTCATTATGATCTCAACGGGATTGCGCTTGACGTCCTGCCTGCGGGCACCATGCCGCCCAATCCGGGCGAGCTGTTGGTCAGCAAGCAATTCGAGCAATTGGTTCAGACACTGAGCTCGCAATACGACCACGTGATCTTTGATTGCCCGCCGGTGTTGCCGGTTGGGGATACGCTGGCGGTGGCGAGTCAGATCGGCACAACGTTCATGGTGGTGCGCTCCGAGCAAAGCGCGGTGGGCGAAGTCAAAGATGCAATCCGCAAGCTGCGTACGGCAGGCATCGAGCCAAAAGGCTTTATTCTGAACGGTGTGAAGCCCAAACGTTTCCGCTACGGCTACGGTTACTCCAACAACTATTACTCCTACGGACGCCGTTAAACCGTTACTTGGCAAAAGATCCTTTTAGTTCTGCCTTCAATGCGCCCAGCTTATGCTGGGCGTTTTGCGTTTGCTTCCTCTTTTGTTTGGGGCTTGATCTCGTTCAGCATGAGAGGCAGAGGCTTGATAAGCCTGCGCCCCCTTCAAGAGCCTTAAACGCCGCGAAAGATAAAAAGTGGTGCTAACAATAAAAAAGGTCCCCACACCGCGCTGCTTCGCAGCTTGTTGCTTTCCAAGGGGGATGAGCCCGGATACGGAATCGTCTTCGAGGACTGTTTCGCGCCTGGAGAATCCGAGCAGCATGCAGGCGGTGAGCTGAGCTTATCTTAAGAGCGGCGGCGATAAAAAAGCCGACTTGCGTCGGCTTGTGAGGTCTCAGGAAGAATCCCTTATATCAGTGCTTCGGCCTGCGATAAACCAGCCACTTTGGCGCCCGGAATCCAACCAGCCGTTTGTACAGCCAGAGGTATACGATCACGAACAGGGCGGCAAAGCCGAGCAGGATCACGGTGTTGTTCCAGAACAGGACCGCCGGAATGACGCCCAGCGAGCACAGTACCCACAGATACGGCGACGTCATCGAGTTGCGCGCAATCTTGTCGCTCACAGCGGTACTGCCCACCGCCTTGCGCATCAGCCTTTTATAGATCAGCTGGTGCAAGTGAGCGGCATCGGGCAAGCCGGGGTTCTTGCCCCGGGTCAGACGGCGGGCGATCGTGAACAGCACTTCCATGATCGGGTAGACCAGCAGCAGCGCGATCGTCCACGGCGAGACTTCCGGGTGGCGGGCAACCAGCAGGGTGGAAAGGCTGGCAATCAGGAAGCCGAGCAGATAGGCGCCGCCATCGCCGAGGAAGATCAGTCCGCGCGGCCAGTTCCAGAAAATGAATCCCAATGATGCGCCCACGGAGCCGAGTGCGACGGCAAACAGCGCGTAGTCCTCCTGCTGGAAGGCAATATAGGCGATCCCGGCGCAAATAATGGAGCAGACTGACGACGCCAAACCGTTGTAGCCATCGATGATGTTGACGGCATTGGTGATCCCCGCCACGAAAAGCAGCGTGGCCACGCAAGAAATCAATGGAATGCCGAGGTAGGCGTCCAGCCAGGCGATTTCACTGCGGACCAGGCCTGCACCGAGAAAATACCAGGCCAAGCCCGCCGACAGGAAGGTGCAGCCCAGTCGCAGCAGAATGCCCGCGCGTTTTGACAAGTCCTCGAACACGCCGGACAAGAAAGCGGGCAGAGAGCAGAGCACGATGAGCTGGTAGACCTCGGAGGAGGTGCCCGCATCCACCACGGTAATGACCAGGCCGGCCAGCAAGCCGCCCATGACGGCAATGCCGCCAACACGGGGAACGACGACGGCGTGAAATTTTTGAATACCATTGACATCATGGTCCCCACTGATGTGGGCATGATAAGGAGCGAGGCGAATGATCAGCAAGGCGATCAGCAGCGATGCCCCAAACGAAACCAAAAGAAGCAACATGGCGAATCGATCAGAAGGAGTAGGGGCAGCAAAGAGAAGAGCGTGTCCTGACGGGCACTGGCGGACAATCGCGGCGGCTCTGGCCGGGGTGCGTAGGATCGGTGACGGACACAGCGATCAGACGCGGCGTGAACGAATGACAATCAACCAAGAGAGGGATGGATGAGGGGGAAACCGGCTGGACAGAGCGATGATGCACGGAGGAAGCTCGTAAGAAATTTGCTCAGACACAGTAAGAGCGTTATGAATGATCGTAGTTTATACGTCACCAAGAGTAAACCTTACTGAAACCTTTTGGCTCGATAAGGGCTTTATATTCAGAAAAAGTGACAAATTCGCTAAAAAGTCGCTCAAATCTTATAAAAAACCGGTTATCCGCTTGTTTGGACATGTCACGCCTTGTAATGAGTTGTTGATGCTCATCACGGCTTATTTCATGCATTTGGACTGCCAAATCAATGGTTTGCCAAGCTCCGCTTTCAGGCGGACGCCGTCTGGACGGTTGCGGCCAGAGTCCTTACTATAGGCGCTTCAGTATTATCCCTTGTTGGAGCCTACTTTGTCCGCCCTGCCCAATCCTGATGAAATCGTTGCCTCGGTCTTCAAAGCGTATGACATTCGCGGCACCGTGCCGCAACCGTTGAACGCCTCATTTGCCGAGCGGCTCGGACGTGCGCTGGCCGAACGCGCCAAGGCCGCCCAGGTTTCCGAAGTCGTCGTGGGGCGCGATGGTCGGCTTTCCGGTCCGGATCTGCAATCCGCATTGATGTCGGGCTTGATGGCGGGCGGCGTCAACGTCGTCGATATCGGTGTGGTGCCCACGCCGTTGGTGTATTTTGCCGCGCACACGCGGGGCAATGGCTCCGGCGTGGCCATTACCGGCAGCCACAATCCGCCTGATTACAATGGCTTCAAAATGATGATGGGCGGCATTACGCTGTATGGCGATGCGATCACCGCCTTGCGCCCGCAAATGCTGGGTGCGCTTCAGGACGACGCGCAGCCGGGCAATCGGATCGAAGTGGACGTCGTGACGCCCTATATTGAGCGCATTATCGGTGACATCAAGCTGGCGCGGCCAATGAAGATCGCGATCGATGCCGGCAACGGGGTGGCGGGGCCAACCGCCGCTCGCTTGTTCAAGGCGCTTGGCTGCGAAGTGGTCGAGCTGTTCTGCGATATTGACGGGCGCTTTCCGAATCACCATCCGGACCCGGCGGATCCGGCCAACCTGCAGGACCTGGTCCGCTGCCTGGCCGAGACGGATTGCGAACTGGGCCTGGCCTTTGACGGTGATGGAGACCGCTTGGGCGTGGTGACCAAGTCCGGACAGATCATCTGGCCGGACCGCCAACTGATTCTCTATGCGCGCGATGTCTTGTCCCGCTTGCCAGGCGCGCAAATCATTTATGACGTGAAATGCAGCCGCTATGTGGCGCAAGCTGTTCGCGAGGCGGGCGGCGTCCCGCTGATGTGGAAGACCGGCCACTCCCTGGTCAAGGCCAAGTTGCAGGAGACCGGCGCGCCACTGGCGGGAGAAATGAGCGGTCACACTTTTTTCAAGGAGCGCTGGTTTGGCTTTGATGATGGTCTCTACACGGGAGCCCGTCTGCTTGAAATTGTTTCGCGTGAAGCGAATCCGTCCGCGTTGCTCGAAGCCTTGCCGGAAGCCGTTTCAACGCCTGAGCTGAAACTGCACACGGCGGAAGGCGAGCAGTTTGCCGTGGTTGAGCGTTTGCAGGCCGAAGCCGAGTTCGACGGGGCGAATGAGGTCATCACGATTGACGGGGTGCGCGTGGAGTATGACGATGGCTTCGGCTTGGCGCGGCCGTCCAATACCACACCGGTTGTGGTGCTGCGCTTCGAGGCGGATGATCAGGCGGCGCTGGCCCGGATACAATCGGCGTTCCGTGAGCAGATACTGCGTGTCATGCCTGCCGCACAGCTTCCCTTTTAATTCCTTTCCCACTTTCTTTGAGCATGCCTGATTCCCTGCTGCCGTACCAACAGCTTCCCCCGTTGCAAGACAGCCCGTCCTGGCCTGCTTTCGTGGCCGCCGCCAAAGCGGCGCGCCCCACGAGCGTCAGCCTGAATATCATCGAGGCGGCAGGCCTGAGCGTGGATTTGAGCACGCAGCTGCAATCACCGGCATTTACCCAATCAGGCTTGCAGTTGCTGGAAGAGCGCGCCTTGCCCGCCGCACGCGCCGCGCTGTTTCAGGGCGGTTTGTCGAACCCGACTGAAAAGCGCGCGGCGCTGCATACGGCCTTGCGGGCCAGCGCGCCGCCGCCTGCCGTGGCGGATCTGATCAAGACGGAGCAGGAGCGGGTGCGCCACTTCGTCAACAAGCTTGATGCCGAACAGCGTTTCAGCCACGTTTTGCATATCGGCATTGGCGGCAGTGACTGGGGGCCCAAGCTGGCCATCCGTTCTCTCGGCTATTTTGAAAAGCGGCGTGAGATCCGCTTCGTCGCCAACATTGATGCGCATGCGGTCCAGGCGGCCATGCAGGATCTGGATCCGCAGTTCACACTGGTGATCGTGTCGTCGAAATCATTCAGCACCACGGAAACCCTGCATAATGCCGAGCGCGTCATCGGTTGGCTGCGTGCCGCCGGGCTGGCCGATCCCTATGACAATCTGGTGGCCGTTACCGCCAATCCCGCGGCCAGCCAGAAGATGGGTTTCAAGCCGGAAAACACCTTCGGCTTGTGGGACTGGGTGGGCGGCCGCTATTCCGTCTGGTCTTCCATCGGTCTGCCGATTGCGCTGACGCTGGGCAATGAGGCGCTGGACACGTTCCGCGCGGGCGCGGCGGCCATGGACCAGCATTTCCTGACCGCGCCGTTCGAGCGCAATGCGCCCGTGCAGATGGCCTTGATTGCGGTGGCCAACCGCAACGGCCTGGACTTCGGTTCCCTATCGATCGCCGCCTACGATGCGCGGCTCGAATACCTGGCGCCGTACTTGCAGCAGCTGGAGATGGAGTCGCTGGGCAAAACCGTGGACACGCTCGGGCGCCCAATGGCGGTGGATACCGGCAGCGCGGTGTGGGGCATGCCGGGCACCGATGGGCAGCACACGTTCTTCCAATGGCTGCATCAGGGCACCAAGGGCGCGCCGGTGGATTTCATCATCTGTAAAGAAGCCCACCACCCTTACCAGACCCACCATCGTTTGCTGTGGGCCAATTGCCTGGGACAGCGTGAAGCCCTGCTACATGGCAAAACGGTTGCGTCCATGACAGACGCCCTGCAGGCGCAAGGCAAATCGGCAGAGGAAGCCGCATGGCTTGCCAGGCACAATGCGCATCCGGGCGGCAGGCCGTCCACCCTGATCGTGCTGCCGCGCCTTGATGCGCACGCTTTAGGCGCCTTGCTGGCGCTATATGAACACAAGGTTTTCGTGCAAGGCGTCATTTGGGGTATCAACCCCTTTGACCAGTGGGGGGTCGAATACGGCAAGGTGCTGGCCAAGACGCTGGTCCATGAGCTGGAAGGGTCCAGCATGGCCGGTGCGCATGATCCGTCCACCGCGCATTGGGTCGCCCAGCTGAATGGGTAAAGCAGCGTAAAACAGTTAAAATTCGCTGTCATTGATGCTTTAAGCGAACCGCTTTGTGCAACGAGTCCTGATTGTAAAGACCACGTCAATGGGCGATCTGGTCCACGCCTTGCCCGCCTTGACCGATATCTCACGCGCTTTTCCCGGTGTCCGGATAGACTGGGTGGCGGAAGATGTTTTTGCCGCCATTCCCGCCTTGCATCCGGCGGTGGACACGGTGATCCCGGTGGCCATTCGCCGCTGGAGAAAAAAATGGTGGCATGCGGATGTTCGCGAGGAATGGAAACACTGCCGCCAGCGCCTGGCGTCCACGCCGTATGACGCGGTGATCGACCTGCAGGGTCTGATCAAGTCCGCCTGGGTGGCGCGCCATGCAAACGGCCCTTTGCATGGCCCGGATTGGCGTTCGGCCCGGGACGGAACCGCATCCCTCTTCTATCAATACAAGCATCGGGTGCCCTATGCGCAGTCAGCGGTGGTGCGGGCGCGGGGTTTGTGCGCGGCGGCGCTGGGCTACTCGGTGGATGGGCCGCCCGTCTTTGGCCTGAGCGTCGATGCGCCAGCGGGCATGCCCGCCGCCTACGCCGCCTTGCTGCCGTCCACCAGCCGCGATGAAAAAATGTGGAGCGAAGCGCACTGGCAGCAAGTGATTGCGCAGTTGCTGTCGCAGGGGCTGACGCCGGTGGTGTTTTCCGGCAATGATGACGAATTGGCACGTGCCAAGCGTTTGCTGCAAGGCGCAAGCGGCGGATTGGCGTTGGCGAAAATGTCCTTGAAGGCCGCCGCACAGATTCTGGGTCATGCGCGTGTGATCATCGGTGTTGATACCGGGCTGACCCATCTCGGCGCTGCGCTGGGACGCCCGGTGATCGGTTTGTATACGGACTCGGACCCTGCCATGGTACCCGTGACGGGGGATGGACCGATCGTCTGCCTCGGCGGCCCCCAGCAGTCACCAACGGTTGAGCAGTTGCTGGCCGAACTGGACCGCGTGATGGCGGTTTCCCGATGAGGGCCCGCTTGTCCGGGCTGCTCTATTCTTTCTTGTGGCGCCTGGCGCTGCCCCTGGTGTTGTTGCGGCTGTTCAAACGGGGGCGCAGCGAGCCGGGCTACCGTCGGCATGTGGCGGAACGGCTGGGCGTGTATCGATCCGGCTTGACGCAGACGGGCAATGATTTCAAGCGGGCGCCGGTCTGGGTACACGCCGTCAGCCTGGGTGAAGTGCGGGCTTCGCAGCCGCTGGTACAGCGCTTGCTCAGGCAAGGGTATAGCGTCCTGCTGACCCATATGACGGCAACCGGGCGGGCGGAAGGTGCGCGGCTTTATGAGCACGCCCTGGCGGAAGGGAAGTTAAAACAGTGCTGGCTGCCTTATGATCTGCCCGGCGCCGCGGCACGTTTTTTCCGGGCTTTCGAACCGCGTTGCGGTCTGCTGATTGAAACGGAGGTTTGGCCCAATGCGGTGTTTCAGGCCAGGCGCTATGGGGTGCCGCTGGTGTTGGTCAGCGGGCGCATGTCGGCGGGGTCGCATCAAAAAAACCGGGTACTCCGCAAGTTCGCCAAAAAAGTCTATGGTTCACTTGCCCTGAGCCTGGCGCAAACCCAGGCCGATGCGGATCGGCTGGGAGACCTGGGCGCGGATCCAGTCCGGGTGGTCGGCAACCTGAAGTTCGACCTCAACCTGCCCGCCGCATTGTTGCAGCTGGGACTGCAATGGCGGCAAGCCTTGCAGCAGCCGGTGTTGGCGCTGGCCAGTACACGCGAAGGCGAAGAGGCCATGTTCATCCAGCATTGGAAGGCATCGGAATGTGCGCCGGGGCTGGCGGGACGGCCGTTGGCCCTGATGATCCCCCGCCACCCGCAACGCTTCGATGCGGTGGCCGATTTGCTGGAGCAGGCAGGCATCCGCTATGTGCGGCGCTCACGTTTGCAGAATCTGCATGACTGTGTCCTGCCCGCGGGTACGCAGGTCATCCTGGGCGACAGTCTCGGAGAGATGCCGCTTTATTATGCCGCGTCGGAACTGGCCATCATTGGCGGCAGTTTTGCGCCGCTGGGCGGCCAGAACCTGATTGAAGCCAATGCTTGCGGCGTGCCGGTCATTGTCGGGCCGCATACCTTCAATTTTTCTCAAGCGGTTGATGACGCGCTGGAGGCAGGCGCCGCGCTGCGTGCGCCGTCAGCCGGTGAAGCGTGGCAACAGGCCCTGGCCTTGTTGGCCGATCCGCACGATATGGCGGCGCGGCGCGAAGCC